>JAAUXU010174002.1_pt1 | contig 19313 bp, 23 predicted proteins | sample 7278151 | NCBI WGS metagenome assembly JAAUXU01 (sample SAMN14350113, study PRJNA611818) | marine sediment metagenome | isolation source: surface marine sediment (1.8m) | place: French Polynesia: Moorea | collected 2018-08 | reverse complement strand
CCGCGAGCGGAGAGCCGGGGCGCTACACAGCGCCCTCTACTGGCCAGCCCGCGTAGAGTCGCTGTCTCACATGCGACCGCGTAGAACCAGTCGAGGCTCAGTCCGCTTCATATCTGAGCCATCTGGCGAGATCTCAAGCAGAGCCGATCGTTGGACATCCGCCAGGAAACCGTGGAAGAACAAGAACAGGCCCTGAGGGGACCAGGCCCCTGCGCCAAGAAGAACCGTCTCTACCCCGGCATCTCATGGGCTGACGGATACAATGAGGATGCCGACACTGAGTCCGAGCCACCAAATAAGAAGACAGTTATTGGAGTCCCACTCAAAGACGTCAGCAGGTTTCTTCGCTCCTCAGCACCCCAGATCAACACCGCTTCTGGATCGGGGCAAGCCCCTAGCAGGGGATGTGAAGTGGACTGAGCTTCGACACTCTTCGTGAGAGCAGAAGTCTCCACACGGGTTATGGGTGACCGAGGGAAGAGTCTCCTGAGGTTGCCGTTGGCTGACCGCTTCCGGGGGAGCAGCAAAGGAGCACGCTCCCGCCTCACTGGTAGAAGTCTTGAAGTAGAATGTAATCAGTGGCTCTTGTACCATCGAAGTGTGTAGATCTAGAAATACACAGTCGTAGCCATGGAACCAGATTACATTCCTTCCGAACCCCGGTGCCCGGGTGTCCTCTACTTCGAGGCTAGTGTGAGGCCATCTTGCTACCAACTGGCCAATGCCCCACATGCCCTATGGGAAACTGTGATCTGGAACCTGAGCCTTGCACTCATTGCAAGAAAGGAGGGCACCAACCGGAGCATTGTCTGAGGACATACTCATTTGACAAGGGAAGCTAGGAGGGCATGACAGTCCTGAGGTGGATGATGAGAGTATCAATGCCTGCCATGAAAGCCCTGGAGAGGAATGTAAGGGACAACCTCATGTGTATATACCCATCAACAGATTTAAAGTAAATGGGATCTTCGATACAGGAGCAACCCAAACAGTGATGTCTTACTCATTATTTTATTCACTTTTATGCAATGGAGTTGATTTACCCATGGAAACAATGGACAAGTTACAAATACGAGGTATTACTGGAGACAAATTGGAAATTGTTGGTTGAGTTCCTTTTCCGTTCACATTCAGAAACATCCAATTCTATCATCATGTTTTAGTTATCATGAATTTGCAAGACATCTTGATATTTGGAAATGACCTAATGGATCACTATCCATCAAGGAAGACAGATTACGATCAATGAAAATGGAAAGGAAAAAACGATACAATTGTGTAGAGAATTTCCAAGGTTTGGATTACGAATTCAAGAATGTGAAGAAATTCCTCCGCAAACAGGTAAATTAGTAATTCATAAATGTGGACTCGTGGACCAGAATGGACAAATTCCAGACAAAGTCTTACTCACAGGAGATACTGCAGATGGATTGTATATCCCCAGACTGGTGACTCAGGTTGAGGATGAAGCAATTTATGCCATTCTAGAGAATCATTCAGATGAAGTCTATCAACTTCATCCTGGACGAGAGATTGGAGAAATTTTACCATTACAAGAGACTTTTATCACAGAACACAAAGTCTACAAAACACCAGAAAGTAGTGAAGGAATGCATTTCCTCCACGATGATGCTCTTAGGGAACATGTCTTATTGGGCGATGTTGAGTCAGTTCTACCAATGCCCCATGGATATGAAGAACCTGAACAGAAAACACCAGAAATAGACATTGAGAACATCAAAGCAGATGGATTAAATGAAGTCGAAGTACAAAAATTGAAACAGATCTTGAAACAATTTGAAGGTGTCTTTAGTACTGGACCAGGAGATTTTGGAAAAACCCCATTAATGTCCTTCTGTATTGAAACTGGAGATGCAGAACCATACGCGGCAAGGTATTATCCTATTCCTATCAGATATCACGACAAGGTGAAGAAACAGTTAAAAGAGATGAAAAAGAATGGAATTATAGAAGATGCAAACAGTCCATGGAGTAGTAATTTGGTTATTGTCAAGAAACCACATGGGAAACTGCAAATCTGTGCAAACCTGAAAGGGGTAAACACATTGCCGCTTAGAACAACTAATTTTCCTATCAATATTCAAAAAGAGAGTTTGTATAAACTCTGTGGAGGAAAATACTACTTTCAGATTGACTTATCGCAAGCATATTATTCTATTCCCATTGATGATCCAGAACACCGGGATAAAACAGCTTTCTTCACTAGTGAACAGCAGATGAGATTTAAAGTAAGTCCCTTCAGAGCGAAGTATTTGCCCAGTCAGTTTAATCATCTTATGGCTAAAGTTCTTGGAGATATCGACAATAATCTGTTCTTTTACTTCGATTACATAATCGGATCCCACAAGACAGCAGACAAAATGTTACGTGGTCTTGCTGATGTCCTTCAGCATCTATGGGAAGCAAACTTACGAGTAAATTTCCAAAAATCAGATTTTGCTCTCACTAATCTAGACGAAATCAAATGGCTTGGGTCGATTATTCATAATAATCAAATTAGACCTGATCAAGATTGATGCCATTACAAAAATGAACATCCCAAAGAAACAAGAAGGAATGCATTGTTTCATAGGAGCTGCTTCTTAACATCGGAGACACATTAAAGACTTTGCCACTATCACCGCGCCTTTGACTGAACTGCTGAGGAATGAGACGAAGTACTGCATTGGAGAAACGGAGAAGAATGCATTCAAAGAATTAAAGGCGCAGTTAGCCAGTGCACCTGCATTAGCACTACCTAATCTAGATCAGCCTATGATCATAACGACCGATGCAAGTGATATCACTGTTGGAGGATGTCTATCACAACCCTCAGAAGATGACAACGAATGAAAAAGTTATTGCTTATTGCTCTCAGGTACTCACACCTGCTGAACAAAATGGATCATCATGTGCCAAAGAGCTAAATGCTGTACTGTATGCCATTGCATACTTTTATCTCTATCTCGCAAACATACGACAGGTTTGTCTGTCTTAAGGCTCCTCTTTTGCTCATGTGTACAACCTGAGATCAAATATCAACCCAATTGGATGAAATCAAGGAGAATGCTCGTGATGTGGCCATGACCCTTCCCGGAGACATAGTTCGGAGGGCTGTCACCAACATTGTCATGAGGGAAAGAAAGTGCATTGCTGAAAAATGATGGAATTTTTGAACATGCAGTGTAATCAAAAAACCTGAGTCTCAGTCAGTGGTAGTCGTTTTTCTATGAGTGCAACAAACAAATTTTATTTATTTCTGGGTGAGCAACGTACATGTCATGAATTTTTGCGTGCTTTTGCTCAAAAGCATTGCATCACTAAGTGACAACTCTGACCTGGTTTAAATTTGGCAGTTGTTTTTGGTTGACTAATGGTCAACATATTGACAAAGATTCGAGTCAAACAATGGAGTGTATCCGGATGGTGTCCTGAAAGGCTGAGTTCATCACTCATCTGGTGTACAGGGATAATCTGGAGGTGTCCAGAAACAGGTTGGCATCAGCAGGACTGCCTACCTCTACGCAAATTCTCCAACATGACTACGAAAAGACTACCATCACCAGTCCTGAGACCTTCCATGAAGTGCAAGTTGATGTACAGCTTTGACAACCACCCAGAGAGATCCTTTTGGGAGTTGGCTGGGACTCATAGGACGTCTCAGGGCACAGTAATGATATTTGCCAAAGAAAAAGGCTTCAAATCTGTTGCCAGATGAAAGATGCCTTGGGAAACAAATGCTATCAATGAGTGACACCAAATCAATGCATTCAAGGCTGTTGCTCAGCTCAAGAAAGGCTGTCAAGGACTTCCCCTCATCTTCTCTGATGAAAAATTGTCTGTTATGGACCACATGTCAAACAGCTGCCAGGATTGACTTGTGATAAAGGGAAGCTTCAAGAAACCATCTGGACCCAATGCAAGCAAGGTCAATGAGATCAAATTCAGCTTCCACGAGGACAGCCACCACGAGGTCCCAGATGACCTTGAGCACAACAAAGGGTCTCTAGACCCCATGGACTGGCTAGCACAGTACTGAGTCACAAAGGCCATCGACCTCAAAGCAGCAGCAGTCTGTTGGTACAGCGCACAGGAGCAGAGGAGCCAGTGCCATGACACAATGACGATAGAGGTGATGTACCATTTCTTCAGCTTTGCACTCCTCAATCCCAAGGAAGGCATCCACCAATTCCAGATGGACAGCGACAAATACATAGATGCAGTTGCCAAGAGGCCACACCCTGCCAAGAGGCAGGGTGTGGGCCAGATGCACCAGTGCCAGATGTGTGGGAACAATGCCACCACCACCAGATGCCAGATGCAACACCAGCATCCAGGGCAGGAACCAGATGTGTGGGTGTGGGAAGATGGCGGATGGCCAGGCGAACCAAAATGTCAGATATGTGACCAGACAGGGAGTATAAAGACTCGTGGCCACCACAAAATCTACACAGAATCACTTGGCATGCAGGAGGAGCAACATCAACCAGTGGCATTAGCCTAACCACCAGTCTAAGCAGGACTAACCTTGACTTACCATGGCTAGAGCAGAGAAGGCAGAAGGTAGGGGTGACAAGGGCAACACCGCCATTAACCTCTATGCGTTAAACCCAGATCAATTTAAGTCCTTCTTGGACAGAGGAAGGGACAAATGTCAGCGCCATCTCTGAAGTCCTCTGAGACAACCGAGCCATGCATCCAGCTAGGCATGAGGACCAGAGGGGAATAAGAGCCCCAGAACTGGATGTCATCACCTTCTTGAAATGGAGAACATGGAGAGAGAGGTTCATAGTCACAGTGGAGATCAATGGCTAGAGCAATGCCAGGGCACAACAAGAAATGTCTGTCTGCATTACAGGAGAGGCGAGGAACCTCATCACTGGCATCAACCTGGTCCCCAATAACATCCTCTGGAGAGAGGTGGACGACAAACTGGTCCTCCAAGAGATCAAGGCCTTACTCATACCCTCATCTGACTCTGACATGACCAGAGCCCAACTATCATCTGCCAAATAAGAGCCTAATGAGGACATTCTGAAATGGTGCAGCAGAATTAGAGTCTTATGGATGAGAGCACACTCCAACCAGACAGTCATAGAAGCCAAAGAAAACAGGGACTTGGTAGATCTCTTCCTGAAAGGCTAGCTATGGAGGCAACCAAGACCCAAACCTGGGCCTTCCTGTCCTGGATCTTAACAGAGGCAGCCCAAAGGGCACAGAACATTGAAGCAGGAGCCCACATCTTCAGCACTGCGAGTGGATCCTCCTCAAGTATCAATGCTAAACAAACTGGAAATGGGAGAGGACAGGTTGGCACAATGACCTGCCATGCTTGCGACAAGACAGGTCATCTAATCAGGGACTGCTGCCTCCTCAGGGCCTTCAAGGATAGGCTCATACAGAGCCAGAGGAGACACCCAACCTCCAACAATGTCGGCACCAGAGTGCGGAGCAGAATGGGGAGGACCCAAGGCCGCAGAGGGAAAAGGAATGCCCTCAGAAACATCATGAGGGTGATCGCAAGCCTACATGGCAAGGAGATAATGACAACCTCTCTGACAGCCTTGAAGACACCAGCCTCCTAGACAAATTGATGCAGCTTGGTGACAAACAAGAGGACTATAGGCAACTAGAAGATGAGGAAGACGCAGGAAATGCCTAGGGTCGAAGCGCAAAGGCCCAAGTACGCTCCGACCCCACAAAGATGGCCAGGGGCCCTACATGATAGCAAACCTCGACACCAATGATGAAGGATGTCAGTTGAACCACTTCCTCCCCATCAAAATAGGCCAGCACCGCTGCACAGCACTCATCGACTTGGGGGAGTCAGGGGAGGAGCGTCATTTCTGATAGCTTCACCACAAGGCTTGGCATTATGGACATCATGCCCATAGAACCATGCCCAAAATTGACAACAGCACAGAAGGGTGCAGCCATCACCAAATTAGGGGAAGACCTGACAGAACTCCAAATGACCATCAGCCACACAGGGAAGACATCCCCTTTAGGCCTCCGATAGTCAAAAGTGTACACACAGCTGTAGACATCTTGGGGCCATGGTTGCAGACTATTGGATGGGACGATCTCCACTCCAAAGGCTGCCTCAGCATAGAAGGCAAGCACATACTCCTAATGGGGCACAAAACAGCAGAACCAGATGCAAGCAGCATATTCGCCTTAGGAAAGATCACCATCCCAGCACAGACAGGCATCACCATAGATGCCCTGGTACCCAATGTGTCCGGGCATCAAGTCTCACCAGGGCAAAGTTGCTTTGAAACTGGGGACAAGCTCCACCAGATGGGAGTCCACACAGGACCAGCAGTCCTCACTGATGTAGGCACTGACAGGCTAACCACTATCCCGCTAATAAACATGACAGACAGCAACATCACCATCCAACCAGGGATGGCCCTGGGATCGATCTCCCATGCCCCTGCAGCTGCAGAAACCAATATAGTGGAAATCAGACCCACTGCACGACCGCAAACACATAGCAAAAAAAACGAATACATACAAAACTTGATAAAGAATGCCAAGGCGAACAAGGGTAACGACAGGATCAACACAAGCAACTTTATGATGGCCCAGAAGAAAAAGTGGATCCTGGAAACCTTCAAGCTGGACAAGAAACCATGCCTACAAACAAAGGAGAACCTTGAAGCAGCAGTTGCATTATTCCTGAAATACTGGGACCTTCTCTCACATGACAGATCATACAGGCATACACACCTCATCCAACACCAGATCCTAACAGAAGATGTCCCACCAATCAAGTGTAGATACTGACCCATTAATCTGGCCCTAGAGCCTGAGCCCTAGAGCCCTTAGGGAGCAACTAAGCAAATGGCTGAGGCATGACATCATCGAACCAGCTGACAGCCCATGTAGCTCCAACCTTGTCACAGCTAAAAAGAAAGGGGGAAAGATCTGCTGGTGCATTGACTGGCAAAGGTTGAACGAAGTGAGAAAGAAGGACAGTTGGCCTATGCCAACAGTACATGATGAACAGTGATGCCCTCAGCCACGGAGGGCAACCAGAACCAGTCGACCCCGAAGACAACGACTCGACAAGTGATGGCACAATCCAAGCCATCTGCATCATCCTCCAGCCAGACATGCCCGAGCACATGAGACAAGCACATGAAGAAGATGAAGCCCTCACCACAGTCCAAAACTGGGTGATACGGCAGACACCTCACACAATCCTGGAACAGAGGCGTCTATCCCCAGAAGCTGCCACTTAAGGCATACTTCCAGACCTCCATGTGGAAGATGACGGTATCATGAGATGCAAACTACCTGCTGAGACAATACACAGTGCTGTCAGTGTAGTCTGTCTTCCTCAAGCAATGAAAGAAGAGATCATAAAGAATGCACACACCCGAGGAGGGTATATGGGCATCCATGCCACCATCGACTGACTCAAGCGGCAATTCTTCTTCCCCAAAATGAGATCGGAAGTCGAAGACTTCATCAATGGATGTGCCGCCTGCCAGAAGAAGACGAAAACCAATTCACCCCCAAAACACACCCTAGTTCCACCCACATGCAGATATCCATTCCAGAGGCTACATATCGACATAGTCGGACCCAAGCTCCTCCTCTGGAGCTAAATGGATACTCACATGCAGGGATGCCTTCTCCAAATGGCCAGAAGCCTTTGCTCTAAAGTCCACCAACAGAAAAACCATTATTAAAACACTGGAGAAAGAAATCTTCACCTGCTATGGTTACCCAGAAGCAATCCTCTCTGACCAGGGACATCAGTTCACGTCACAACTCTTCCAGCAACTCCAAACTGCACTGGGTATCAAGATAATGGATATGACAGGCCACAATCCCAAAAGTAACAGTCAAGTGGAGTGCATGCACCAAGACCTCAACACCATCCTGCGAGCCCTCGTGGCTGAACATGGTGACCCTTACTACTGGGAAGATATACTCCCCAATGACAGAGCATTATTTGCACTACGCACAGCAGTTTGTCACTCCACAGGGTTAGCACCCAACCAAATCCTGTTTGGAAGAGATTGCTCATCCCTGATAGATAACATCTTCGGCAGACCCAACAATGCAGAAGAGATAGGCATCATGTCTTATCTAAAAAAAACTCAAGAAATGCATCTTGAAAGTGCATAAATATGCCAGGAAGCATCTCTCCATTGCAGTTCACCACCAGAGACAGCAGTACCATAAAGAGAGAACACACTTCCAGGCGGAGACCACAGTATGGCTTTTTACCCCTATGACTAAACCAGGAACCAGCCAGAAACTTAACTGCTATTGGTCTGGCCCATGGATCATTTGTGCAGAACCCACAAGCAGCAAAATGCTACTCTGTATTGCCCTGCACCTTCATGGGCTCACAACCTCAAAAACAGGGGTACTCAGGTCATCAGTATAGACTGGCTCAAATCAAACAATGACTCCAAATCGACCAAAGTCCCCTCTACTGAGGATGACTTAGACATGGCTGGGGACATATTCGCAGAAAGCATTCCCCTGATGGGACAACCTGTCACAGGACCCTCTACACCTGTTCACCAAACTGGGCCACGGACAGGACAGCCGGGAAAGACACCTCACCCTGGCACTTGGTATACAATGCCTCAACTGCCAACTGACTCTTCTAGCTCAAGCTCTCAGTCAACCACATCAACCTCCAACATGGACATTGATGATACACCACTTGACTTCAGAAGCCCCATTCCCATGGAGACTACAAACCCCAGGTTATTAATCCCACCTATGCCAAGGGAGACAGCAGAACTCCTAGATGGAACTGTTGCCACCACACCAGGCAACACCACAGCTTTCTTCATGATGCCATCACGCCAAGTTGGTCCGGACACCAGCCTAATGCCATCACCAGCAGTCCTGTCGCTCTTGCCTTCTTCAAGCACGGGAGTCATCTGTAATAGGTTCCATGGCCACACACACCACACAACTAGGAGCATCGTAACATGATGACAAAGCACCCCCACTTTTTCCAAAGAGGTTTTTATACCTGTGGAACCACTCTGGACAGATACTCAGGGGAAACAGCCACACCCTGAGTACCTGCTAAGTGCTTCCTCAAGGAATCTGTTACCCTACCCAGATATGACACCATGATGGAGGAGGCAGAAGCTCCTGTGACCCCATCTATGCCATCAGATGACATATCAAAAGACCCAGATTATAAACCTTCAAAATATTATACCTGTGCTTTGCTTCTTTCAATTGAGGACTTAATCCATCACAGAGGGTTTTTTTTTGGGGGGGGCGAGGGGCACGAGAAAAGCGCACAGATAAAAAATTTCCTCTCAATTATAGGCTCTACAAACAGACATGACAAACCACAATGAGTCAACCACACAACATCCTAGAAGCGGTACTGATGTGGATGGCGATCTCAACTGTGATGACACTCCAAGTCTATGACTGTGATGGACATGGAGCTAAGTACAAAATGATCTCTCTCTCAAAAATCTCTCTTAGGCCCAGGTAGATGCCCAAACCCGAAGCTGGACTACAAGATACCAGCAACAGAAGTGGTCCAGCTGTTGCAAAGATGAGAGGAGGCATTCATCACCACCCACTGGTGCTTGGTAAAGCGGACTACAAGGGTCACTCGATGTGGCCATGACAGCATCACATATGGACAGCACATCACCAACTGGCGACAAACCATAGACATCATGAAAGAAGAATACTGGAGGACCATGAAGAAGGGGACCATCACAATCCTGATTAGGACCTTGAAACTGGACCCCCACCAGCACCTGTCAACCACCATTGTCATCCAAGGCGGCCTGGACGGTGACATGAACTCCCAGTACAGGCACTTTGTATCTGGCAGCAAACATGGCAAAAATGGGCATATGAGCAATCCACCTTGGAAATTGACATGCTAGAGGCTCCAGCAGCATATGACCAATGGGCTGACCAAATAGTCTTGGATGCGGGCGTTCCAGGATGGTTCTCAACTGGGGTCCTCTTCAACAATCAGCTCAGGACAGTAGTATGGTCATGGGAAGAGGGCAGCTGCCGGGACACCATCTCCCAGGTCTACTTAGGACTGACAAAAGTGCATGAGTACACAGGAGGAAAGAAAGACAACAATGTCATCCTCTTGGGCAACTCGATCATGGTCCTGGACAATGATGTGGGGTCAAAAGATAGGAGTGAGGATGCTAGATATGTGGGACTTGTCCTCTGATACCCCAACAACATATGTGGAACCCGATGCTACACAACCCAAATCCAGGGGCTAGACACATGCCTCCAGAGGGATGCCAGGAGGCTGGAACCCCTCACCTGGAAGACCAGTTTCCTGATGAAATTGGTTACCCAACAGGCCAGGCTAGGCCATGCCCACATCTCAACTAACCTAAAACTCTACAATAGGTTCACACTCATCCAGCGGGACCTATGCACGGTTGAGAGACAGGTCCTGGAGAATGCCCTGAACACCCTGGCCAGCAGTAACAACAAGTACACCCTCAACTCACTGCTGGGACAAGGACACTGGGTTACCACTGTAGGTGCAACAGCCTACATCACCCAATTGCTGCAAGCTGCCTGGTGGAGTACCACAACTGTATGCAGCAAATCCTGGTTTGGCTTTCCAAGGCAAACAAAACCATCAAATTCGTGGACCCCATCAGCTACATCCTCAGCAACTATGCCACTGTCATCCTGTGCAATCCAGTATCACCACCCCAGTGGTGCATTGATGGGCACTGGTATTGCGCCACTCCAGTGATTGAACCATGTGGAGCACCCAAGGAACTGGAACCACAGACTAGGAGCTTCTGGGATGAGGATTTTGTATCAGGACTTGGGGGAAACATTTACTCCAACACCCAGACTTGCCAGCACAAGATCACAAAACTGATCCATCACTCGAGGGAGACCCAAGGAATCATAACCTCCTGCTATGCCAATGAGGATGGCACAGAGGGGCCCAATGGCATCTGGAGGTTCAGAGCAGGCATCTCAGGCAAGACCATTGGGAGGATCGAGCAGTGTCCTGGACAAGGTTTCCTTCCTTATCCCTGCTGTCAGCAGAGCTTGGCCGTGGCTCACAGGGGTAGGTTTGATCCTGGCCATGATACAAACCATCACAGACTGTGTTGCCCGGGTCTACATCACCTACTGCATCCGGGGACTAGGGATTTGGCTGATCCCAGCTGACCTGGGAATGGCCTTTGCTCTTATCTCCATATTCGGAAGGCCATTGCAAAGCATGAGGAGAGATTTGGGGCAACTCGAGGGGCCAGATGTGCAGAATGAGAGCCAGGCTGAAAGGGAGCAGAGACTCTGAGGACTGAGCCTAGGGTCTATGGAACTGCAATCCATCTACCTCCAGCTCAAGGTCAACAAGGAGGATCATGGAGATCAGAAGCCACCGGCCAAGAAGACTATAGTCAGGGTCCCTCTTCCAGGATTCTGGAGAACTTCTGCACCTGCTGCTAGTCCCCACTCAGAGGACAGGGCAAGCCCCTCATGGGGGAAGTGAAGTGGGGCTTAGGAACATCATGTAGATTGTACATTGTAGGAGTAGTATAGTATGACATTCATCATGTAGATTGTGCACCACAGGAAGTGATGTGATGGGGTTATCATCACATGCTTACCCTTCCTTCTCTCTGGTCAGCAGCAGCAGCTGCCAGCCAGGCAGGTGCCCCAGCGGCTGACTGCTAGCAGGGAAAGGGTGACCTGCAGGAGCATGAGGAGATCGAGAAGATCACTTGTGTCTCTTGTCTTGTATCCTTGTGTGTGTTGGATCTGTGAATACAGTCATGTCATCTCCACGATACACTCCTACTCCTTTATGGTGTTACTCTATGGTCCCTCTGGCCGACGCTACAGAAGGTGACGGCAAATCAATTGGCCTCCTACATGTGTGGATTTTGGGGTCTGGAAAAGTGACCACCAAATTGTCCTCACATCAATCCTCTGGACATGGCTATTTGGGGCCTATTTACAGGCAAGGGTTGATTCCACTAGCCATCCCAACATCAACAGGCTGAAGGCCTTAATCAAGAAAGTGTGGAGTCAGATGCCAGAGAAGAGTGTCAAAAGTTGGTGTTGCCATTTCAGACAAGATCTGGAGTCCTTAACCAAAAATGAAGGATCTCTAATTACTAAAAATTAAGGATAATGTGTAAAGCTTTGGATTACAATAAATAAACTTTTTTCTGTACTTGCTGGTTATGGGTCCAATGTAAGCATTTTTCAGTGCCTTAAAAGTGCAAAAATTCATGATGCATACTGTACTAAAATTGAATCCGAAGTGGAACCTCCATGTTTTTTATGCGAACTCACGAAGGAGAGTCCCATTGGAGTAAAGCTTCCAAAGCCAACCGCAATCCTCTGGCCAAAACCATAAAAAGCCCCTCTTTTGAAGCTTTCCAGCCTGGCCCACTGGCCGGCCAGGCCAGCTCCACCTACGCCAGCCAGGCCTATAGCTGCAGAGCTGGTTGTGTGACACCTGGTGGATGTGTGATGTCAAACAAGACAAAAAAGTTTTTTTGTCCTCAAAATGCAGAAGCATAGTACTTCACTGTCACGTTTCGCCATTTTGGTGACAATAAAATGGTTTTTGTATTACGGTCTATGGTAAATAAGTAGCGACAGTAAATAATATCCACACTAATTGTGGGATAGTAGGGAACAGCTCTATTGCTTTGTTATAAGATTGATTTAAAATTGGTCCTTTGGCCCGAACCAGAATTGCGAGAAAAAGTCCTACACTACCGTTCTGGAATGAACCGCAAATTCACATAACTTAAATCAGCAGATTCTTCCAATCTTGCTAGACTTGCAGGAGCCCCATTAAAGGTCCACAGTTCAGAGTTCTTTTTGCCTTGAAAATCGAGATGACCTGCAGGAGCAAGGAGACATTTGAACTTCTGGACATTCAGTTTTATGTAGACTGACTGGGGATGAAATGTATCAGTCGCTAAATAGCATTGATGAAACTTGATGATGTCGTAGTAAATGAATTGCTCATAACTGAAGCTGCTAGTCAGTCAGGAGTCGACCATCCTGCATCAAACAGGGTCTCAGAATTATTGAGTCCAGATTTACGGTCGCAGAGTTTAAAACTGATGCAAGTTATGCCACCTTACGGCATAGCCGGGCCTACCTTATTTTGCTGGCAGAACATTGTCTCCGAGTCTGTATCTGCCGCCGCAAATGCCAAATGGTATGGAAAAGCAAAAGGATGAAAGCCTTTACCAAGAGAGGGAGTGAGAGAAGGAGTTGCTCTGCTCAGCCCCGCTTAGCTCAGATGAGCTCACTGCTTTACCACAGTCGTCGTCGAACAAACACGTAACGAGCGAGTGGGACATGGAAAAAACTTTTTCTTCCTGCCTCAAAGGGAGAGAGAATGGAGGCACTGAAAATGTTTCCATGTCTGATCCACTCACAAGAAGTAGCAGCTCCAACAGTGAGCACATACCTGGCACTTTCCCCAGTTTGGTCCCCGGGAAAATGCCTGGGGGAGGGGGAAAGAAGTAAGAGCACTCAAGAAAAAACTCTTCCTTTTACCGTCGATATCACACCAGAGTTAATTTGCTGTCGCTCATTATAACTGCCTTCTTTCGGGAAAGTTTCTCGGTTGGTCACCAGGTTTACGCTTTGTGTCATATGCACGATAAAGGTTGTTGAATACTATGCGATCCTTACCCAAGAGCTGTCATTCACTTGTCCTTTGAATGCTGGATTGCACCGGCCTTGACGATCATCTGAGGCGCTCAGAGAAAGCAACATGGAGGGAACTCATACAGCAGCTATTGGTCATCACTGCTCGATCCTCAATGGTAATAGGAAACTGACATTGCCAAAAAAAAGGAAGGAAGTTTGACATCGCATAGCGGTAAACGGAAACGTTGTAACGGACTACCTAAGGTCAGGTTGAAAGGATCAAGAACGCTTTAAAATGTTGCTCCCTAAGTATGAGGTCTGCGATGACCGTTCAAGCATAAACGAGACTACTCTTGTATTACGTAATTTCAAAACCTGTAGCTGTGATTTTTTCAAATAATCTTGAAGCCTTTCCAAACTACTTCTATATTTTACGGGTCATATAATTTTCACCAGCTAAACCAGTTCTAAATAAGTGTGCTTACAAAAGTTTGGAACCACGCTCATTGGATCAGTATCAGAGCTTCTGTCGGTCCTTTTCTAGAGCGGCATTCCCACTCAGTTCACTTAGAAGTGGTTCATTACCACTTCTACTGCACGAGAAAAAAGGTCCCGCTCAACTACAATTTTTAGAAGATACGTACTTATTGTTCCACATGTTACAGCCTGAAGAGAAACTATTTCTGTAACAAGAGAAGGCCTAGTCAGGGTTACCAAGAGGGAGTGGCAGTCCACCCTGCACTCCATCCAAGAAGTTCCTAATTTGGAGTATAATTCCACCTCTCGTTTCTCCAAGAAAGGATAGCGTCCCGGAGTTCCTCCCCACCGAGCGGCATTCAGCAATGCACTGACGAGTGCTAAGACTCAATTCTTTTTTAAATTAATTCAACTTCGGTGTTGTGTACACGATGGAAGTAGTGTCGCTGTTATGAAAGATCGAATGTCCCTGCTGGTAAGAAATGTGATTGAGCCACCTGCAGTGCTCATTTTGGAGCTATGTCTTTGTTCCAAAATCAATGCAATATCCAAGCATTTTCGTGTAAGATTTCTGCTGCAATATATTGGTAATTTGAAAGGTGGTGGAAAAGCTAGGGAAATCGCATACAGAATATAATGTCTAAATGTTAATAGTGCACATTAATTGTCATTTTCATGAGACGCGTGCTGTAGATACATGAATGTACTGAAGATATATTTGAACTTAAGATACGATGCATTACAATTGATAATTAAATGTTTTGCCGTTCATTATAATACAATTTAGTCAATGTAGCCACTCATTGGAGTCAATGGCAGGTTCGAAGCAGGCAGAAGGAGGCACATACCTTCTGGATGTATTCAGGGTCTCACGAAGGTCCAGGCCTTGTGTACAGACCGTTGTGGTGCTTATTGCAGGCCTCAGACTCCACATGCTCCTAGATGGAAAAATCCAGGGGACTGAGATCAGGAGTCTCCGGGACCCAGAAGTCCTTCGGCCATAAATGCCTGTTGGTCAAAAGCTAGATGCATGTGGGCCAAAAGACAGATGCATGTTCGCCAAAAGCCAGTCTTGGGCCTTCTTCGAGGTGTGGACACTTACCCCATCCCTCTGAAACGCCTAGGGAGCATCCCTGATGATAGATTTAATTCATGAGAGGTCAACTTGGAGGCCAGGATTTCCACATGGTTATCAGCCGTGAGTCAGGAACCACACCTGCTACATGATGGCAGCACAGGAAGCCACGATGCTCAGCATCATCACAAAGGCTAGTCGTATGGTGGTGGACACATAGTGATGGTCATCTGACACAGTCCGAAAGCTGACAATACGATATGTCTGTCAGTTAAAGACGGAGGGGGGGGGGGGGGGAAGGTGTTGGTTGGCATGAAGCCTACCATGAATAAAGAAATCGGTTTGAGCCAAATTGTTTTTCTTTATCATGTGCTCCCCTCCACTCACTTTCATTCCCAATGAAAACATTTATCTTTCCACGCTTCTCTCATTGTTTTCTTGCTGAACCTAGGAACATCCGTCCTCTTTTCCATATAAAAGTTAATTTCGTGCCTGTCCGTCCGCTTCTCCGTCTGTGAACAGGACTGCAAATGGTTTGTGGACTCATTCCATCCTTTTTCGTCACACTAGAGATTGGGCAACTTTGATGGTCCAAGCAACTTGTCATGTGCCTCATAACTTCAAAGATAGCGATGCATCGGATTCCACTACCTTCATCCTTCTGGTGACTTGGGGCTCCCGAAGGTCAGGTTGAATTAGACCTTTGGTCATTTCCTATCTGGCAATGATGGAATACTATCAAGGTTACCGTATTCTCTTCTCGTCCGTCCCTGCCATTATAGCACCCTTCGATTATAAACACTTGAATTGTCGAGCCGCTTCGGATCGCCAAAAAATACATGAAGTCGGGACTTTTTCCAGCATGGTAGACCTATCTATCGATGTCAATAAGTGTCATGACAAGTGAGACCCAAGTGAAGTGCAACATCATCCTTCTCCAAAGACATGCTGGTTAAAGTACTCCGGAGTAGCTAATTGCTATGGAGAGCGACAGCAACAACCTAAAGCTCATCAGTCTCTGAAGAACAAAAAGAACCTCAACACATCCCATTAAAGGTCAGGAGGGACAGTTATACCTTTTTCGTATTTTTTTTTACTTGAAGCAAAAGAAGAGGCAGCAGATGAGAAAAAAGAGGTGGAGGAAAGCAATAATGGTGACTGGAAATTAGATTAGGCTAGTACCAGCTTGGTAGCTCTAGCACACTTACTTGTTTGCCTCCGCAGCATGAGATGAGGCCATCTCCGGAAAGGAGTCATCAATCTTTTATGCATCCAAAATCACTTTTAGAGGAGGTTGCACAATTGTATCCGGTGCCAGAGAAGAGAAGACAAGAGAGGAGCTCTTCGAGACACATAGCCAGCACTGAGGAAGCACAAATGTCACGGCTGCCACCACATGCCTGATGAAAAAGATGAGTATTGAAGCAAGGTCCAGTGAAAAAATCTAGTTTTGATCTATTTTCCTATATTCTTCTGTGGACTGAATAGAAAAAGCATCTAGAATTTTTTAGTCAAATTTCCATTCTCTTATCGTTCTTGATGTTCACGCTCCTGATTCTAATACTTCTGGGACACTATCCCAGAACTTTCTCACCAGCTCGCAAGATACCTTATCAAAATCTTCATTATAAACCTAACCCCACTGACTGTTGCCATGGATTAATGATACCTCGTCTAGATGAGCTGAACGTAAGCTGACCAAGACGAAGCTGACCTGGGCTAAGCTAATGCGACCCAGCCCTAATGACCAATCGAATAAGAAACCTTGTCCTTTGACCAAACATGGTCAACACATGTGTCTGTGTTTCACCCCACTTTTCACAAGTGGGGTGAAAGTCCGAACTTTTCGCGAGGCATCACTGGGACTGCCAAAATGGGTCGCATATTCTCAAATGAAGAGAGACAAGGTATCACTTGGATCAGTTTATAAAAGAGAACGTCAAGCACTATGACAGAAATGATATGTCACTGTTTTTTACGAAGTGATTTCTGATTTCTGTCACTTCAGTTCAATTCTGCCGCTGCTTTCAGTTTCCCTGTGCTGCATGCAATTCTGCAGAGAGGTGGGCCTTCATATGTGTCACTTCTGAACGACCTAAATAAAATTTGTCTGTACATTGCTATCCGATGCTTTTTCTATCCACTTGGTCATACAGACCGGATGCAGCATCCTACGCGCCTGAGGGCTAAAAGTTTTTATCAGTCCGGAAAACTCTAGAAAGGAGAAAAGGTTGTCATCGGGGTCTGAAGTCATTACTTTCTTCTGTCCAAAAATATCGCTTATGCTGAAGAAAAGCTTCGCCAGCCATGCCTGTGTGCTCGCCGTGGGATTCATATTTTCTGCTGACCTGAGTTTTGTGAGCATAAAGGTCCACAATCTTTTTCGCCTTCCTAGCTTTCTATCAAGAGGTCTTTAGGAAGTGGTGCTTTTCAGGATATAGCATATACATAGCTTGAATACTACCCACAGACAGACACACAGACGGGCAGGTAGACTTTGCAAGCTCCCTTTGCTGCCATCTTCATTGAGTTTTGTGAGGAATTTTGTAATTTTGTGTTCTAAATTTACTGCGCGACGGGTTACCTGTCGCAGATGTGGCATAGTTGGCAAAACAATTTTGTTCAAACATGAGAGTAGGAAAAAGTGTGGACTGATCGACTTTCCATTCAGAAAAGCATCTGTCATCTGCAAAACTTGATTAACTTGAGAATTTGAACTATATCAAGAGGTGCTAAATTGAGACTGGACTGTTCCGGGCCCTTCGGCATGTGATGATATTTTTGATCGAATTTTCGTCTATGGTTCTGTTTGTGACTGAGCCGGGCGGCCAGCCCGCCAGGCCTCCTGGCCTGTGCTGCAGGCCATCCGGCAGGCTGCCAGGCAGCCAGGCAAGGACTTTTTCACTAAGTTTTGGGCGTCCCTTGGACTTCCAATGATCTTTTTTCCTTCTCCCCTTTTCTGGGCGAAATTTCATTAAGCTTCCATTGTCTGACGTTGTCACCAGGCAGAAGGCATTCATTGGAGTCGCTTTCTCTAAGTACATTTGTTTCCTCTGCCTGGTGACTGCCTCAAATGCCGCACACTTTGCTGCTATCTTTGCGAGTGACGATGTATAAAGGCTGCTCTTCTGCTCCCTTGCCCTCCTACGAAATGACGCGAAATGATGAGCGCACGCTTGCACTTTCTGCACGAAACACACCAAGGTCGATAAAAAGAAGAAGAAAAGACTATTGCTGAGATAAGTGTCTCATTTCCCGAGCTCACTAGTCAGCCCTAAGGCTATTAGAGTAATTCTCTGGGTATATGGACGGTCCTCAGTCGGTCACTTCCACTTACGTCCATAACAGTTAGCACGAGTGGATTTTACACTACCCTAACAAAAACAGTTATTCCACTTTGTACATTGGCGGCAAAATTGAATATGACAGCCTCGAGATCGTCAACCTGAACTACCTCCACGCCATGCCAGCAAAGTCAGATGGCAAAAAAGTTCCCTTTCATGAGCGACGTCATCAACCTCCTCCGAAGTACAGCGTCTGTCCTCATTGTTTATATTGTTTTTCCCGTGGTTGAGGCCGTGGCTACTTTGCCATTTCCAATTTCCGTAAATCGGACTCTAACTTTAAACTTTCACTGCGCGTACAACTGTGCTGGAATATTTACTTCATAAGATGTCTTTAAACCTGTTGGCACCAGCTGCACACTTTATCATTACGCTGAGTGGACAAAAAGGCCTGCTTCCCCCCCCCCCCCCTTGTCTGTGCCTATTACAGAACGTTGACAAAAAGTGACGTCCACAAAGACTTATTTTCTTCCCTTCCCCACAGATTTTTCCTCTCCACCAGGGAATTTTCAGCACGAAAGGAGGAAAAACCAATACTTCTTTTTCCAATGAAGTTTTTGCTGAGATGAATGAGAGAGACGGATGTTGCTGTATCTTTTCAATGCGCTTGTATTCGTATCAGTGCGCTCAGAGGAAACAAAAAAGGGCCATTTGCCATTCGCCGTTGTAGTTTCATGGGTGCAGAGCAGGAGTTTCTTGTTCTGGGGGGGGGGGGGGGGGGGGGGGGGGGGGGGGGGGGGGGGGGGGGGGGGGGGGGGGGGGGGGGGGGGGGGGGGGGG
>JAAUXU010095463.1_pt1 | contig 19314 bp, 24 predicted proteins | sample 7278151 | NCBI WGS metagenome assembly JAAUXU01 (sample SAMN14350113, study PRJNA611818) | marine sediment metagenome | isolation source: surface marine sediment (1.8m) | place: French Polynesia: Moorea | collected 2018-08 | reverse complement strand
CGACAGGTTCTTTGGAACACCCAATAAATACGTTTGAAGGTTGAAAATAGAGCTATTTGAGCAAACTGGTTATAACACCAGATCGCTTATAAGACCAGAATTGCCGCAGCCCAAGGGTGGTGTTATAAGCGGGGTCTACTGTATGAAGCGAGTACTGACGTTATAAATAGCCCTTTAAGTAATACTCATTCAGAGCTTTCTCTACATAGTTCTAGCGCGAGAAGTTGCGAATTTCCAAGTTCGTCTTTCGTGCAACTGTCTGTGTTGGGTGCAAAATGACTTTCGGTCCTCAGCTCAGCCTCAGTCAGTCCTATTCAAAGTACTTTCAAAGAGAGTTTTAGCGTCATATGGAAAATGCTGTGCAGCGTGCAGCTGCACAGCATTTTGAGCATCCAGTGCAGCGACATTGGAAAGCTGCTCTTGGCTGCTCTTGGACATGATCCCACGCTGCTGCTTGGCATCATGCTGTGCAGGTCCGTGGCGTGATCCACGACTGCAACCACTCATCCTTTGCTGTGACGTCCCTGACCGCCAATGTGGGAGTCTCAGCCGACCCTGTTGATCAGGATCGTGCCCTGGAACGCCATAGAACGGCTTCAGAAACGTCTTCATGTCCCTCGGCCCCTTGCACGCCAGGGTCGGCACGTCCAGACGACTGCACTTGCCTCCCCAGTACTTGGGGAGGTCATGTACTGGCCTTATGCAATTGTATGGACCCTAGTCTCACCCACCCTCACTTCTGTGTTTCCAACGTCTCCTGCGACACCCCCAGGGTCCTCGCCACCACCGAACACTATCAACGTCAACGATGACATGCTCCACAGTGCCTCCCACTGCAGGTGGAACTCCGGCATCTACGAGGAGGAAGCCGTGCAGTGCACGAACTCATTTCTAGAACAATAAGCTGATCTCCTTGAGATCCATGCACAAGATGATTGACGACCCCTGATAACGAAATCGATCTTTATTTTCTTCAGCAATGAACAAAGCTTAATTTTTCAAACGGTGCAGTCATATTGCTTAAACCGGTGTTTGCACTTTCTTTTCTTCGTGTGCTTTTAAGAGCTCGGAGAACAGTGGAATGATGCAAGAGATTCCAATTGGCACAATATAGGTGAAGATGTAAGTCGTGAAAGTGGTTTAACTATCCCCTCTGAAGTAAACACCCATGAAGATCAAGATGGTGAGGAAGTAGAGAACAAACATGGTCCTGTCCAGGGCTTGGGCCAAGATGTCCCAAGCAGTCATGATCGGTTTGCTGTTGGCCACTGCCGACGACACCTGCGACTTGACTGCGGCTTGGCCACCGTCTTCCACCTTGGCGCCGTCATTGCCAGCCGTGATCTTGAGCTCCTTGGAGTCAATTGCGAAGCTTGTCGGCAGAGAATCCTGGAGCACTCATAGGTTTTACGCACTTTTTGACTGCGTTCTGAGTGGTGCTTACTTTTCCCTGAATCCAGAGCTCATTGATGCACATGAGGTTGCCCAACCTTCCCCTGAGGGGCGCCAGGACGAACTGTGGAGGGCTGTCAGACCTGGACATCAGGTATATCAGGGCCTGCGTCACCCCCAGCTGCATCAGGATCATCACAGACAAGGATCCAGCGAAGGCAACTTGGTGAGAAGGGAACATAATTCAGCATTTCCTGGATATGTTCAACTGCACCACGAATGACCTGCCTATGAGAGGTAGTTGCGCCCCTCCAGTGGGCATCTGCAGCCTCACCGCAGCCACCATCATGGTGAGCAGGATCAACCCTGTGAGGGCCAACCAAAGCCTCGTAGGGGAGAACGCCGGCACGCAGAACGTCAATAGGCACAGGAAGCTGGTGACTGTGAACAAGTTGACCATTTCTTTTTCTTTTGGTCAAACATTCTATGCATACGTTACCAATGATGGGCATGACGACCAACTTCCTGTCCATCCAGGACATCCTCCGGATCTTGAGAGAGAGCTTGACGTCCGGAACCAATTTCAAGCCGGTGACAGCCTCCTCGTGGCGAAAAGAGGATGAGGACAAGATCTGCCAACTCTGGGCCTTGTAGTGAGTCAGATCTATAGGTTGACGCTGGGAAATGCAAAATACGTGACCAACGTCGACGTCCGGAAGTCTGAATCTGCGTACCTCACGTGAGGCCTTGGATGATCCCAATTTAAGCACAGATGACCCATTCTCCTGCTTCAAGTCCATGCCCACAATCACCTCGCAGGTCTGAAAAATTGGGCAGTTTTTAGGGGGTGCAAGTTGGGCACTCTGTTTCTGTGTACCTGCACATCCCAAGGCCAGAATGAGTAGTCCAGCTGGCATGCGGTGTGGTGAGAGAAGCCATAGACCAGTGTGCACTGGCCCTCGCTGGTCAGGTCCAGCAAGCTCCGCAAGTAGTAGCCGCCATACTCCAGCCTGAACAATATACATGGTCCAAACATGCTGGATTCGGCATGGAATAGTTTCTTTTACATATTGTAGCAGGACAGGCGGGGATTCCAGTAGTACCAGTAGGGGACCTGGATGTCCTTGACCCCGTTGAAGTCATTTGGATTCCAACTGAGTCTGGGATCCTCCCACTCCTGGAGAAATAAGCGGACAACATGGGACATTAAATTTAAAAGTAAGTCAATGAACAAAAACGACTTCCCAGACTGATCCAAAAGACGGTTCTCATTGCAGACTTACTCTCCAGCTAGAAGAAACAACAAATTATAAGTTCTTGAGTAAATTATACACTATAAATCATTTTTTAAGCAAGCAGCATCGTCATTATTGACCATGGTCAAGTCCACCAGGGAGGCGTTCATGTAGATGGGTGCGAAGGAACCGTCTGACTGGACGGGGGCATTCTGTGAGTCAACAAAAGATGCTCAGCGTTAACACAACCCACTCGCTTTTTGGACTGTTCTTCCCTCACGTATAAGTATCCATTGCGCCTGAGATGGTTGATGAGTTGTCTGGTCTGGTTGTTGAGGTATCCAGAGGCAGAAGAGAAGACCAACAGCACCAAAAAAACCACTGTGCAGTGAAAAAAGCAAACATTTCTAAGCCCTTTTTTAAGCCCAAATTTCTGGCTTTTTTTTTATTCACCCTTAACTTCCATTTCACTCAGCAGGAGAGAAGCTGATTGTTCAGCAAAGGTTCAGTACAGAACTAACACGTCCCGATGCATTGTGAGCGTGGCAAAACTGGTCGCGCGTCGGGCCTGAATTGAGTGGCGAAATCGTCATTTTTGGCACATACGTCCGTTCCACCTCTATACGGACAGTGCAATTCGATGACCGAACGTTCATGATAAGAGCTCAAATTCTGGCGATTTGTTAACCGGTTCTGACAGCAGCAAAAAAAAAAATGACCTTGAGCAACACCCCAAAAATCGCTCGAATGTATGAAAAAATGGTGTATTTTTTCCTTATCGCATTGTACGTAAACACACTCTGTAATTTATTAGTGACAAAGAGAAGAAGAAATTGATCAGCTGAGCTGCCGGATGGCCCCGAGGAGCCGGATCGCCGGGCCGAGCCGCAACCCGAGGATCCCGATCAGGTGTGACTCGGTCAAGACCAACAAGGAGGATCCGTCTATGCTGTGGTCGCGAAAAACCTGCAGCGGAATAAAAAAAAATGTGAACTCACAGATAAAAATTTCGCTTCCTGCGACAGTTTGTGACCCCCTGTGTGACCTTAAAAGGCGCCCCCTGTGGGAGGGGGGTTAGCAACGGAAAAATAAGAGGGGGAAGCTCAGAGGAGGTAAAAAAAGGTAACGCAACCTGGAAAGGTCTGCTTAAGCCTGTCGATGTTTGGCGTCGAGTGCAACCTAATACTAATATTGTGTGTGTGTGCTTAATGGGGATGGACGTGTACTTTATGGGGATGGACGTGTGCTTTATGGGTGTGTGAGTGCAATTTGCCACTGACTGCAGTGACAAAATGTCTGTTCTTCTTACCTCTTCATACTCTGCACAGGACTCGACCGAAGCCACGAAGCGGCAGACGTCCTCCACGTCCCAAGTGGCCGCGGCCGCCGCCGTCGAGGACAGGTCCAACGGCGAGTGCGCGGCTGCGGCCGACGACGACGACAACGAGGACGACGACGTCGTGGTGCAGCCGCCGTCGCTACCCAACGGCGAAGGGACTCTTAACGGCTGCGGCGGCAGGTTGGCGGACGGCAACGGCTGCGACGGCTGCGACGACTGCAGCGGCTGCGGCGGCTGCGGCTGCGCAGGGAAGAGGAAGGGATGAAAATAGGGCAGAAAGTAGGAGTTGCCCAAAAAGTGAGCAGATGGAGGAAGGCCCTTGTTTTCCCTAAAATGGATAAATAACCTCTTTAAGTCTCGTTTAGGTCTCTTTAAGCAGGCAATTTGCAAATGGCGAGCAAACTAACTTCGCTGACACCTTCTACAGGGTGGCGAGGGCTGAGCTTGCTCTGGTGAGGCCAGCCGACTCCTAAGGTGGCCTCCAGCCTCGGCCACCCTCTGCGCAGGCCTGCATGCTTGAACTTACTTCTCCTCGTCGACGTTGTTGTACTTCTCAGCCATCCTCTTCATGAGGTTGCTGAAGGCGAATTCGTCGAGGTCGTTGACAGGCGCGGCCTTGACGGCCTTGGGCCTGAGCAGGTCGAGCCGGATCCTCTTGGACGCATCCTCACAGGGGACTGCAAATACTGACTGTTAATCTCTGTTGTCTCCCACTCACGTCAAAGTTGTACTCACTGTTGTGGCTGTAGCAGAACTTGGGCCACTCGAGCGCGGACTCAGTCATGTTTCCTCCTCGAGCTCCTCTCGACGACTGAAGACGCTCGCACCGGGCGCAGACGCTTAAAGGGCCCAGGGGAAGGAAGCGCCGCAACAGGTAAAAAGCCTGGCGGGCGGAACTTTAGGTGAAAAAGCGCAATTTCACGGACTTTTGCTCTGCAGCCCCAGCCAGACTCTGGCAGCCGTCAAATAAGTCAGCAGGAGAAGGAGGGGGATTTTTTGGTGTTCACCCAAAATTCCGGCCCCTATTTATTGTTGTTGCTGGCTTCCGCTGTGTCCAAGTATCGGATGTGGGATTTTTGCCGCTCAGAACAAAGCAACATTATTATTTGGAGCGAAGAATTTTAAAGGAAAAACCAGACATTTCGTTCTCACACTGATTTTATGGCAAAAAAAAAGGTAAGTGGCGGATGAAACCTTGTTGGGCTTTGACCCTTTTTTCACCGTGCATCGCTTTTCTCTTTCCTTCTCCGGAGAAATTTCGGCAAATCCTCTTTGTTCGCTCTTTTTGCACCTTTTTGCAATATCTGCGTCTGTGCACGTGTCCATGTGAGGCCCCGCGTGTGTGCGTGCGTGTCCATTAGTGTGTTCACCGCTGCGCGCGCGCGCGCTCGCGTTGCCATCGTAGTCAAGTCCTGTGTACTCGATCGAGTCCTCGTGTGTCTGGTCCTGACTGTCTTTGCGTGGGTGCGCAGGTGCGTGTGCGCGCGCGCGCGCGTGCGTGCCAGACAGAGCAAGACACTCAACATGTAGAAGTGGATGTGAAGTAAGAACCAAGCGAGTCGATGATGCAGTCCTTTGTCTGGCTCACACGGTACTTTGTTTTCTCCCTCAGCTACCACCTGTTGACCCCTCACATGAGTCACCTCGGTCCGATTTTCAAGCGTGCCTTTTTTTCCCTCTCTGCCAGAGCCGCTGCTTAAGCCGCGTTTGCACTGGCCAAATCTGCGCCGCCGTCGCGGCCGCACTTTGCCCCGTGGCAACCCGGCCTTAAGGGTTCTGACCCCTTCTGTCTGTTCCCGCGGTCTCGAAAGGTCTTGAGAATGGCGTGTGCCCATCTCAGGCCTTCTTTTTTTTTTTTTTTCGTGGGGAAGAAAAAAAAAGATGGGAAACAGCAGCAATTCTCTGACCTCTGCTGTGTTTTGGTGACTTTGACTTCCGCTGATCCTGGGTAGTGTGACAAAGGGCGCAAGCACGGGGGAGGGGAGTGGGCTGAATATGGCAGACACGGCAAAGAAGATGGCTTCACGTCCAATGCATTTAGCCCAAACTAAGATATCTTTTGTTTTCCGAGCAAAATTCATACGGTTTTTCAAGCGTCGAGCCAAATGTCGGACGTGCCCAGCGTGGACAAATTTGGGCGCCTCAGACAAGAATGAGCAGCCCATTTCTCGCCCAACTGGGCTCAACTGCCCATTGTCACGTGACTGAAAAGTCCGTCTTTTGACGCGTTCCTTCCGACTTCACGCTAGAGGTGGATTCGAGTGCATATCCGATTTTCGCACAGGCGTCGAGTGGGGCAGTCGTGCAAAAGTCCAGAATTTTGCAAGGCTTGAAAAGCCTGACAAAAGTTCAGTCAGCTTTTGCACTAATGGTAAGTTCCGAAAATCGATTTATCGAGTCGAATGACCCGCGAGTAGAAAAGATTTCGTAGTAAAGCTTTTAATTCTTACTAGGCCGAAGGTTGACTGCGCAGTCGAATCTCGATTTAACGTGTTTACCCGTCAGCGCGGTTTGATGGCGTCATTCTATGGATCACAATGATGTACATTGCATAGCAATGTCATGCGTGACATAGCAATGATCTATGTTACATAACAACGTTTTATGTGACATAGCAATGACATATGTGACATAGCAATGATATACATTGTACAGCAATGATATATGTTGTGTAACAACAATTTACATGATATAGGAATGATGAACATTATATAGCAATGACATGTGTTATACAGCAATGATGAACATTATATAGCAATGATATATGTTGTATAGCAACGATGTACCTGACGTAGCAATGACATTCGTTATACAGCAATGACAGACGTCATACATAGCAAGAATGTGGCCCATCCCAAATTCATCGATCTCGTGACCACACGTAATATCGACATGACATGTTAAATGCCCAATCGATATTTCGTCGTCAGTCTCTTAGTACTCTTCTACGCGATACCGCCAGAATATGGCGATTGAGTTTCAGCTACAGCGGCAATCGATATTTTGCAAATATCCCGGCAATGATCTAAGTCCTGCATAGTGAAGCTTTGTTCAGTAGTCAAGTCTTGTCCATGGAGATCCGTCAAGTGAAGATTCGACTGTTGCAGACCAATTTAAAGCTTCCAAGTGTCCGAACCTGCCTCAGCCCCAGTTAACTCCAGCCACGCCCGCCCTGGAGGATCAAACTTACCCTCCGTGAACCCCCCTCCAGTCACACACCCCTGGTGGACCCACCTGTGGTCAAGGCACTCCTGGTAGAGGCACCTCTAACACCTGCAGTCCAGCCGACCCACCTCTACTACCCGAGTAGGGCCATCTTCGTCTGCCTTATTCAGCCGCAAAACCAGTGACCCCTAGCAATGACCCCCCCTTGTTGTTTTTCCCCACGACACACGCCAAAGTGATCTGGCAAAGCTCCTGTGAGAATTCCCATTCATACTCTGATTTGGGTTTCCGTTTTTCACCCGCAATAACAACAAGGGGGGGGGGGGGTTCCAAGGAGAGGGGGGTTGCGGCCCTGGCGCCCCCGGGTTGGGAAGAAGCAAAGCGACGCCTCGCACGAGCCATGGGAAAAAAAGCCCCCTCGGCGTCCAATGAATTTGTGGGAGATTCTTGGCTTCGGCTTCCGAGATTTAAAGACCCCTTGAGAGTCCCTTTTCTTTCCCTCTGTCACTTCCTGTGTGTGCGAATGAATTCGTCTGTTTTTGGACTCGCGGTCGTCAGAGACTTTCTTTTTCCTCTCGTCAGCTTGAGCTGGTTTTTTTTGGCTCAATTTTCTCTCCTTCGTCCATCATAATGCACGGTTAAACATGGTGAAGCTTCTGCGCTGTCGAACTCGGACTCCGGCAGCGCAGTGAACTCGGCCGCGGCTTCTGCCAGGACCCCTCTGTGCTGAGACGTCCACATAGGCGGAGTCCACTGTAGCGGCTGGCACGCGTGTGCCACAACACGGCCACGCACAATCTGTCGATGGTGAGCACACAATGTAGCGATGAGAGGGTCCAATTTTTGCCAGCAAAACTTGCTCTACTTTGGCGAAAAAATGTGAAAGTTTAAACGAGCTGCATAATCTGACCGGGAGTGAAGCAGCCGCCCGAAGACGCCCCTTCCGGTCCGGTGCTGCGCAATCCACATCTTGCAGGGCGTGCGCAGGGGCCGAACACGAGGAACTTGACGTGAGCGGGTGCGTCAGCGTGGAGGTCGGCATCGCCTTCGCCGCCACGAAGGACCTGCCGGCCGTCACCGAGTCATTCTGGATAAGCCTCACTGTGTCAGCGGAGTCCACTGTACACGTGACGAATGCTCAGGCTGACGTCCGGCGACATCGATGGCGCCATCATTCACGTCACATTTTGAGTTCTGCTTCAGTCAATACATGATTCGAGAGTGCACACGCGCTCACGCGCGCACGCACGCATGCGCCCACGCAGCGGTTGTGTCCGCTGACCCGCGCGCACGCACGCACACACTTGTGCACCTTGTTCAGCTCGAAGAAGAACCCCGAAGCGGCCTTCGTCGAGTGCAAGGGAGAAACTGGTTCACAGTGGCTGCTGTGAAATTGACAGGTTTTATCAGTCCTGCTTCGACGACACCGAGGACACGCACACAAAGTCCAGGTGTGTCTGATCTAATAACAAAGTCCGAATGATAAGTGACATTTTCGCTCTCCACTCACAAATATATGGTAACATTATGACAATAATTGGTTGAATCTCTTTCTCTGCACTGTATTTGTGCCAAACTTCATTGGAGTCCAAGGAAATGAAGAAGTAGTCAGTTTTTTAAGTCCGCTCTCTGCCTTCAAAGTTACTTAAGGATGTCAGCTCAAAATTTCATGTTAGACCTACTTTACTTACTTCCCAGTAACACTGTAGTCAAATGAAGAACAAAGTGTGTTTAGCTTTGCCCTCCCAATCTGAACACCTCGTTGTGTACTGAACTTGAGTAGGTTGATCGGGGTCAAAGCCCCTTTATTCTCTCTTGGCTCCAAGAAACAAACCTAAGATGCACTCAGACATATTCCAAACTTTTCATGGGTCATACACATTCTATCATGACATATATTGTATATGACACACATACAGTGTCACAATGTTTACGGAGAAGAAAGGTCATTGGCCGGGCTCTTGTATTGAACGCCAGATATTCAGTGAGTTAAATTGCCCAATTTTCCAGAGAGAGCGAGCGAGAGAGAGTAAAGCACGCGCAGACGACACAAAGAGATGATATCTGGTCAGACAGAGAGGGATGAAAATTTGCCCCAAATGAGGCGAGATGATTGCTTCCCGGATAAAACGTGGCGTTGGCAGCAAAAAATACTTGATATTTGTGCAGAGAAATAGTCAGTTTTTCCTGGCCAAGTCGATCTCACACCATCATGCATGAGTTGGTCAGTTGAAAAGGCCTTCGTTAAGTGCACGCACGCACGCACTCGCGCGCGCACGCACGCACGCACACACGCACGGAGAGAGAATACGAGTAGAGAACAGCAACGTTTCTTTCAATCTAAAACTCTACGTGCGCGCGGGCGCGCGCGTGCGTGCGTGCGTGCGTGCGTGTTCCACTTGTAACTGTTCCTCGAACAGTAGTGTTAACCATCTGTTCTTGGTCAAAGAGTTCTCGGCCGGAGGCTTCGAACAGGGTGGGCAAAACTGATGTCCACAAAGGTTTCTCAATGTGAAGGGTTATTTTTCACATGTGCAAAGTCTTTGTGGGGAGATCGAGCAAAGAAGAGGCTTTGAACTGAGAAAACGGACAGACTTTGTTGTTCTTGGCGGGCCAGGATCAACCCTCCCAACCGACCCCAAAAAAGCTTCAGCATCGCGGTTCCCCACATAAGTTGGCTTTTTCAGTCCTGCCACCTGTTTCAACGCTCTCTGTTTAGACATATTTTTCCAGCTACCTGACAATTTTACACGCGCGAGCTTCACGCGCTGGCCGCGCGCGGCGGCCGCCGCGCGCAGGCCGCGCGCGTGCTTTCCTTCCTTCCTTGTCCAACCGGCGAACGCGCGTCCAAACGCCGTCAGCTGGTGGTTGTTCCGCCCCCCAGTCGATATTTGGGAGGCCAACAGGAAAGAGCTCGCCGAAATGACCGAAGTCGTGGACGCCGGCGCAGCTGGCGTAGGCGCCGGCGCAGTCGGCGCAAAGAAGACGCGCAAGAACAAGGCGCCGACCCCGATTTACCGGTCGCCGGGTTCAGAACCAGACCGAGACGGCGAAACCACCAACGGAACCTCGACGCCGCCGCTCATTCAGCGAGATGCGGCCGTGTCTCTGGCAGGCTTTGCGCCGCCGCCGCCACCGCCGCCGCCGGCCTCCATGCTGCCGCCGGCGTCTTCCGCGGCGGCCGCGGCGGCCGCGGCCGGACAGCAGCAGCAGTCCATGAAACCCAATCCCTACAGCGACTTCATGAGGAGCTTGGCCGCAAAGTACAACAACAATGAGTAAGTTTTCCCAGGCCTTCAGCAATTCTCTCTCTGAGATACAGAGTGAGGCAAAAGTAGCTTCGCACTGCGGTCAAGTTTGCCTCATTTTGACAGGTAATTTGAAGAACAGTCTTGGACATGAGATCACGTAGTGAAAGGCAGAACTACAGGGTGGCTGCAAACACCCTCAAGTGTGACGTCAGGGGTGCTTGGACCCACAATGTGCGTTGGCAGTCATCCTGCGCGTGGACGTCCACTTGTGTCCACTTTCCCGTCACCCTGTATGTCAATTTTGGACATGACTTCACAGATATTTCACCCCGACTTCCAGCGGACTGCCACAGACGTCGTCTCCGCCCAGCTTGGACGCGTTCAAGAACTTCAGCCCCTTCATCTCGCCGCCGTTCGGGATCAGCGGCTTGGCCGCGGCCTACGCGGCCGCCGCCGCCGCCGCCGCGGCTTCAACCGCGCCGCCGCAGCCGATGCCACCAATGGCGAGTGCCAACAGCAAAGACTTGATGGACCAGTTTTCTTCCACCCAGGCGCTCATCAACTTGGCGGCCAGGAACGCGGCCGCCGCGGCCGCCACCGGCAGCGGAACGGCAGCCACATCTCAGAGTGAGAAAAGACTCTCGTAACCGATGAATTTTCTCTTTCGCTAATACAAAGATGCCTCTGTTCAGGCCCTCCAAGCCAAAGAGTGGCAGCGAAATCGCCTTCTCCCCTGGACTTGTCAGGATCCCCCACCAATTCTCCGCCTGTGAAGAGGCCTCGAAGCAGCAGCCCCGGGGACGTCCTCGCGGGATCCCCAGGGGATCCGTCCGGGGGGTCTCTGGGGGGTTCTGCAGCCTCTGAGGTGCTCAGATGGAGCGTAGAGGAGGTGGCCAAGTACGTGGAGTCCGTCGAGCTGTGCAAGGAATACGCGGAGGTAAAGAAGGATATCTTTCTTGTGCGGGGACTGTTTAACATGGTTCTCCCTCCTGGGGACAGGTTTTTCGCGACCACCGGATTGACGGTTCCACCCTGTCGATGCTGACCGACGACCACTTGACCCGGAGGCTCGGGATGAAGTTGGGGCCGGCGCTGAAGCTGAGGACCGCGATTCTGCTGAAGATGGGGAATTTCCCCGAAAACAACACCTTTTGTGCCCACTGCGCTCACTGTCAGAGGTCCTCGGGACTGAAGAGGCATCACTCAGTAGATCAGCAACAGCAGCAGGATTGAGGACATCCCGGAGTTCGTCTTCCCACGATCTAGTCACGATTTTCTTCATTGATTTCGCATATCTATTGTTGTTTGCCGCTAATATAAAGCCTGCTGTAGTTTGACGAATTCATCTGGAGGAACCTGAGTCTTCTGCTTTTACGGACAGGAAGTGGCGACTTTTTCTAAAAAGAAAACGTCTTGAATTGAGGAGGAAATGGCTTGATTGCTTCTAGAAGTCAGGGTTGCCACAGAGTCAGACCGTACTGGATTGGGTCCTGTACGGAGACCCACTGCGGGTGGGTGCTGTCTGTGGGTCCAGTACGGAGGGGGTCCAGCACTTTCGACTTTCCTCGACCCGGTGACGATTAGTGCGGAGTTCAGCTGCTGCCGTAGCCCAGTCGGACCCGGAGAGTCTCCCCTCCCCTCCCGGCGGTGGTGCATGTAACCGGCCCCGACGTTGAAGGTCGGGGCCCTTCAACACAGCTGCCCGGGGTGGGGGTGGCCGAGGATTATGCAGTATCAAGAGACTGTCCGCTGCCCCCTGGCCGGGGCCTCCGAACAGCCGAACCCGGTGATTTCAACGCTCCAACGGGCGGAAATGTTCTGCTGCCGCTTCCCAAACTTTGGCCAGTTAATGGAAAAGATCGGTGAATGGAGAGGTGGTCATCGGTCACTGCATACACTTTCCCACACCAGCGCGTTACAGTGAAGCCCTCATTTCTCCCTCCGACTCCTCCCCTGTCCGTATCCTTGCGTACTAATGCCCGTCCATTGTCGTCAGCTTCCTGTCCGTCACTTCCGGTGGGGCGAACAACACTCGATTCCCCACAAAAATGCCCAAGACAAAGCATTTTTTTTCCCCCCGAGCTCAGTGATTAAATCGTTTTCTTTGTTCCTGATTCATTCGTATAATGGGTTAAGCACGATAAGGAAAGTATAACACGCGCGCGCCCAAAAGTTGGGCGTGTTTTGGGCGCGGACAGCCAAGGCCCCAAAACTTTATGTACTGCGCGCGCACGCGCGCGCGATGCATTTGAGAAAGAGAGAAATCGTGACCTGAAATCGCACACACGCAATCCCCATCTTCTCTCTCTCTCTCTCTCTCTCGCGTGCTTCATTTCTTCTTCTCGCTCGGCCAGACAAAAATGGCCATAAATAACTCTGGAGAGCCCATTATTAGTAGCACATGCCGACGCTTCCCTTCTTCAAATTATTAACCCGAAACAAGTTTGCGAGGCTGAAGAGCCTCGATGGCTGGTCCAAACAGAGGCCAAAGGTTGGTCCGGGCCCAAAAGCACACAAAAGTCGGGGAACCCGAAATTGACCGCCTTTTTTTTTTCTTCCAGGCAATGGAGAAAAGAACAAGATGAGAAATCATGAAATACTTCTCCATTTGCATACGCCATCAAAAGAGGGGCCTCGCCCCATAAACACACCCTTCTCCTCTCTCTGCCCAGAAAAAATGGGCACGAGCGCATAGATGCGTACAGGTAGGGACCTGCTAGGACTACCTGATACCGTGTGAGCGTTGAAGAAGCGCCCGTGGTTTTGGTGTGACCCCGAGGGTCCCGGTGTGCGCGTCCCTCCGGCGGGCAGAGACGCCGTCCGGGTCTGCGGCTGGTGGGCCGGCCCCCCCGGGGCGCCGGGCGCCGCCTTCTTCGAGGGTCAGCCTGTAGCTGAGTAGAGCGAGAACACGGCTTCTTCTTCTCCCCCTTCATTATTCTGCCGCCGCTTTTTTTGAACTCTTTTTGGGCACGTGCGCTTCGGGGCAATCTGCACGCACTCACGCGCGCTCGTGCACGCACGCACACGCGGAGAATGGGTCAAGAGATCAACTCAACATCTTAACTGCCCCTTGGGCAACAGCAGATGGAGAAGAAGGCAGTAATTTCAGGCAGAACTGAAAAAAGAGGGGCTTAAGGTCGTGATTACACGGGCACAAAAGGAGAGCGGAGACTGCACACGTTATACAGGGGGTGCAGGTACAGGGTGACCGAGACAGCCACGTCTGGACGCAGATTTGCTGCCGGAAAGAGAGAGAGAGAGAGATCTGCAAGGTTGCAAAATCTGCGCTGCCAAAAGCCCATTTTTTGTGTGGGTGATTTTTATCTGCCAAATGATGATCTGTCAGCGTAGGAGAAAGAAAATCAGGTTATACGGGAGAAGGGTGTATTGTACACATCTCTGTGCAGTATAATAAAACCTTAGTGAAAAAAATTGCACTTGGTCGCACAAAAAAAAGGAAACAAGCTTATTACAGTCTTGACCCCCGCCAAACATTTCTACTATCACAGTCTTCATCAACTTCTTCCCGTCTCTTCCTCTTCGGCTGTGTGACATTTCTTACAGTGGTTGCACCTCTGACAGGCCCCGATCTCCTTGGACAAGGCCCTGGCCAAGTTGATGGCCGGCCCCAGCTTCAGCCCCAGCTGGTTCATCAGGTGCAACTCGGTGAGGACCAACAGGGACTGCCCGTCGATGCACTGAGACCGGAACACCTGGAGAGGTCAGCAAGTAGCCACGAGAAGTTACACGAGTTGTTCGGCTATGCTCACCTCCGGATACGACTTGCACTTGTCGACCCTGGCCACAAACTGGCACACGTCGTCCACGGTCCACCGGGAGACCCGGAGGGTTCCCTCGGAGCAGCCCAGGCTGTTCACGCGGCACCCGGAGAAAAATGTCTTCTTACGTTGAGGTTCTTCTCCTTCTTCATCTTCTTCGTCCTCCTCTGGTTCTTCTCTGGATCTCTTGGACGCAGCAGCCAAGTTCAGCAGAGCTTGGGTAGAGCTTAGATCAACACCAGGGGGCTGAAAAAGGCCAAGGCCAACATTTAGGGAAGGCCAAAAAAAAGGGCTGAGGATGCAGCCAAGTCCATTGGGGTCATGATGGAGTGAGCCGCAGGAAAACTTGAACACCAAAAATGAGACCAAGTGGCTCAGGATGCTTTGGAAGGAGGCTAAAGTAAGCTTGAGTTTTAAGATGAAGGCTTAAGAGAGAGACTCCAACTCTCGCCAGTGTCAATGCTGACAAACCCCGACGAACCCCGAGGTACCGACCTTGAAGGCCCCCAACATGAGTGGGACGTGCGTGAATCCTCCATGGTGAAGCTGTGAAGGCCCAGACAGAGCAAACGGACTCGCCAAGCTGTGACCATGAAGACCAGGGTACGAAAATTGCGGGAAAGTTGTCTGCCGAAGCCTAAACAACGAAATAGCAAAAGTCAAGAGCGTTTCATCGTCGGCTGGAAGCCACCCTTACTGAGCATTGTAGTTGCTCCACTTCCTGATGAAGTCAGCGTACTGAAGGGCCTCGGCAGGCCCATGGCAGGCCTTCACCACCAGTTCATCCTGTGCATCTGGATATATAAAGAAACACCAGTGAGTTACTCTCTTTTTTTCTTCTTCTTCTCGAATTATGTGTGTGAATTTCCCAGAAAATCCGGTTGTTGCCACAAGCCAAGGAGTAGACCTAATTGCAGCCTTTGCCTCAAGGGTGAAACACATGCAGTGAAGCGCTTAAGGCGCGCTTGCCCGGGCCAATCCGGGCCCGCTGGGGCCGGACACAAGTCAGGGCCCGGGCAAAGCGTCCCTTTGTCTGTGTGAAAATGGCCCTTGAGGTTGTTTCCACCGGATATGGTTTTAAACTCTCTCTCTCTCTCTCTCGTGCGCGCGCGCGTGCGCGTGTGAACGGACGAGTGGACAAAGTATTCCATTCAAAAAAGAAGAAGCTCATGAGAAAATGGGAAAAGGCAGTGAACCGTTTACTTCCTGCCAAGAAATCGAGTAACTTGCAGGCATTTCACAGGAAAAAAAATTCACCCTCAGTGATTCTTCCACACAGGAAAGTACTTTTTTCTTCCTTTCTCCAACTTGGCACTTTGCAGGCTTGATTTTTGGGTCAGCCAGGTGAATGTGCAGATTTCAGGCCTTTTTTTTGTTTCTTTGTCTACACAAACGACTTCAAGGTTCAGTTGCTTCCAGAGAGAAATGACCAGGAGAGGCATCAGCAGAGTTGCTGTGGCTTCCCACAAAAAAGTAGCACTTTTCCCCCTTAAGCGTGTGCGCGTGCGCGTCGTGCGTGGGTGTCTGCAGAGAAGAGCAATACAACAATATGGAAACTTTCCAGAAAGTATAACTCTTTCCGGTCATTTGGGTTTTTTTTCTTCCTGGGCTTCTGACAAAAAGAGCCCTAATTTTCTCACAGTGCTTTTGCTGCTTCCTCTGTGTGTGCGTGATCGTGTGCGCGTTGCTTCCTCAACTGGTGCGAGGAGAGAATGAAGGTGTCGTTTCACAGAAAAAAAAGGTGAGTAAACCTGCATTAAAACCTCTGGTCTGCAATGTGTTTACAGACATGTGTGTGTGTAAAAACACACACATGTGTTTGGACTTTCAGATCAGCCACTTCTTGTTGTCCTTGAACCGACTCGAGTCACTCGTTGCCCTCCCGCTCGGACTGCGTCACCCTGAACATGTTGTGCCCCGACTGCGCCACAGCGTCAGGTGGCGCTCGGCCGGGGTCGAGCTCGATGCCTCAAGTCCCACACTTGTGCGCGTTGGATCCCAAAGTGTTCCATTGTGTAACAAGACTCATGTTCAGTCGAGTGGGCTGAAACCGGTTACTTTTGTTTAAATTGGGAATCCGGCAGGTGAACAAAGTTAAAATGTCTATTTGTTAGGTCGAAATGGCCCTAACAGCGCTTTGACTGCCCGGCCCAAAGTGGCCACACCACGAACATGCAACATGTCTCTGTACTGCATGAGTCTTATAGTGTTTTACCTTGTAAAATGGGCAGGAGCGAACGTAAATGGGTAAAAAATGAGCACTTCTCTCCCCTGATTTTCTTTTAGCGTGAGGTCAAACCCCCTCCTGCTCATTTCTCTCTCTTTCCATGGTGTGAAGCTCGAACATGACCGTACTGGGGGCAGGTGGAAGATACCCCCAGCTCCACTTGAAAGGTAGCAGCTCCCCCCTTAGAATTTCGTAATTGTTCTTCATAATTCTGCAAGATGCCGGTGTACGTGTGTGTAAGGGGGGGGGAGGAGGGGAGGAGGTCGAAGTTCGAGCCCTCGGGGTCAACCCTCGGGGTCAGGAGCGTCCATCAAAGTGTAGCCTTAATTGACCCAGCCGTTGACCCCGTTGAACCCCGGGAGAGGCCCACAAGCAGAGAGAGGGAGAAACAAATACGAAGAAGAAGGCATCATCTGCCTTTTTTGGATGGGCTTTGCCGAAAGTGCGAAAATGACTTTCCAATTTCTCTCTCTCTCTCTCCCCTGATCTTGGGCCACGTCATTAAGCCTAATTAACGTTCCTGGCAGCAAAATGAGCCCCCCAAAAAGATGGGCGGACATTCCAGAGGCAGAAATTTTACACAGGGAGACCAAAACTTGGGTTTCTCTCTGTTGTATAAAGAAAAATGCTGCCAAACTTGTGCATAAGTTGGCTCTGGTGGCCCCAGGCAAAAATTCCCTAGCTGTGGTCAAGGCTCTGGGAGGCTTTTTTTTTCTCTGGTACTCATAGAGAGAGGGGGAATAAAAAATTGTAGCTGTGTGTGTGATGCACGCACACACGCACGCACGCACGCACACCTACAGGGAAAGGTTAATGGAATCAACTGTGAGGTCTTCACCCCTGACTTTGTGCAGCAGAATGAATGACTGCGACTCCCCCATTTTTCATCGGAAAAGCTGTGTCTGTCCTGTTACATTTGCACCACCCTGTAGCAGAAACGGTATTAGGTCATAGGCCCTCCTCCTCGTCGTCGTCGTCGTCGTCGTCGTCGTCGTCGTCCTGCTCAGCTCAATGATGCTCCCCTTTTTTTTGGGTGCTTAAGACGCGCTCACCCGGACCAAACGTCTACCACTTTGCTCTCCTCCTCCTGCTCCCCCGGACAAAACTTTCTTCTGCAGACTTTACGAGTGTGAGCGCGTTCTTAAGCTCTCTTTGTCTGCCGATTTAGCCTCCGGTCAGAGGTGAAAATACTCGCGCTCTCTCTCCGCGTGTGTGCGCGCGTGCACGCGCGCGCGCGCGTTGGCCTGAAGAAGTTGCCCCTCCCTTTATTACATGGGGTCCATCTGATCTTTGCCCTCTTTTCCCAGATGTCTTGAGGGCAACAAAACTTTTGGGAGAAATTTTCTTCTTTGCATCACTTCTCATCTTTTCCCCCTCAATGATATATATTTTTTATCTGGGAGACCCCGAGATTCCGTCAACTTTATTCCACTGTTCTCTCTCCTCACCCTGTTTCTTGGCGTTGAAGTCACTGCCGCGCAGGAGAGAAGAGGCCAACTTGCTGCAAAAGAACGTTTTCCTTCAGCAAATTGCCAAGTTGGACGCGCCTTAAGACTTTGTTACCCTTTGGCACTTTCCACTCGTTCCTCCTCCTCTTCTTCCTCGCCCTCGTCTCTGCGAATGTCGGACAAGCGGACGCGATTCTGGAACCAGAGGAGAATCACTCACAAATGATCACTGGTGATTTACAAATTGCTGCTGTCCCTGGAGGAGGAAATCAACAAAAAAGTGGCCAAACACAGTCAGTTTGCTGCAAACAATATAAATTCTTCTCCTTGTGCGTGCGTGCGTGCGTGAGCGCGTGCAGAAGAAGAAGTTTGGCTACTTCGCTACCCCGCGGGGTTCATGACCTCTCAGGCATCATCGATATACATAGAAGCTACCAGGAAACAGTGTGAGCCACACAGAACGCGGCCAAAGCAGCACGAGCCGCAAAAAAGAGACCTCGTCGGCTGACTCCGCGCGCCCGCATCACACGATCTTGGAGAGTGACGGCTGCTGTCGCTCCCTTTTTCACGGCTCGCACGATTTTTCTGTGCAAAAGGGGTCAGTTCAACTTCTGGCATCTTTTGTGTGCCAAAGCACTAAAGGGAGCCTCCTTTAAAAAAAGAACGGGGGCTAGTTAAAGCCAAGGGGGGTCACGCCGCGATAGGGCCCAGGGGTGAAAACAGGTTCCTCAAAAAGAGGGGGGGACAGGGGGGGGGGGACACGCGGATCAGGCGGCGTTTTCTTCATTTCATTTTTGCCTTATCTCCCTCCTGTTTCTTGTCCACCCACTTTTTTGTCCACCCACCCTGCCGTCAGCTATGGGCTCCTGGGCATTCTTTCTCTTGATGAAAACCATTTAGAAGCTACCATGAATATTTAGGCTACCCTCTCAAAAAAGCTGATGGGTGTCTTGATGCCCGTTTAACCCCTATAGGTTCTTGCCCTCTGCTTTTTGCCAGCATCATCACTTGCCAAATTGCATTATTCTCTTTGTTCTTGGGGGAAGGGAAAAAGTGGGAAGAAACACACGGGGAATTGAAAAAAGGGGGGATCTTTTCGCTTGGGGGGGGGGGGTTCTTCATATCCCCCAATCGTATTCGATGACGCGTTCAGGTGGAGAAAATCAGTGAATTCGAGGCAGTGATTTGCGTTATGAAATCAGTTTTTTCCGCTGGCCGCTAGATGGCCTCGCTCTACGGGAAGCCACTCGTGCGTCTGTGCAGTGGAATCCAGAGCCATCTGTGTGTAAAAGTAGTAATAATCGAGACAAATGTTGCGCGCAGCGTTCGAAGATGCCCGAAAATCATGTTATTCGAATCATGGTTGGAGTTTGATTCAACTGTTTGCTTCAGATCCAGACTCGCAGTGTGGAGGATTCACTGACGATTCTGTACTGACGGATTCGAATGTGAAGACGATCACATGAATACTTGGCAGT
>JAAUXU010176318.1_pt1 | contig 19325 bp, 25 predicted proteins | sample 7278151 | NCBI WGS metagenome assembly JAAUXU01 (sample SAMN14350113, study PRJNA611818) | marine sediment metagenome | isolation source: surface marine sediment (1.8m) | place: French Polynesia: Moorea | collected 2018-08 | reverse complement strand
TGGTGGCCCCCTTTTCATAGATAACTTTAGGCTGCAGTGCGACTGAGCAGCTGAATCTGCCTGCATGTGTGACTGCAGCCTTAAGTTATCTGTGAAAGAGAGGACCACCACGACAGTTGACTTTAAGCCTCAAAATCCTCAGAGCGAGCCAGGGGAACGTTCACCTTCTCCCTCCTTTATTTTCTTTGGGTGAATCCTCACCATGGTGTTGCATCTGATTCGTCGCCTGGGCTTCTTCAACTTGCCTGCCATCCTCCTCAACCAGTTCGTCCTGATGCAGCATGCCATCATCATTGGGGATTGCTTCAGTGGGAGCAGCATGAAAGAGTCTTGTGAAAGAGTCACTGTCTCTATCTCATATTCATTTATGTCCACTGTGTTGGTGTCTGAAACCTCGCCCAATGCAGTGTCAGCAAGTGATGACCCAGATACTGAAGTAGAAGTGCTTTCAAGAAAGCTATTGAGGGATCCAAACTCAAGCTGACCATAAGGAGCATGTAGAGGTTTCCTATTATTTATGATGTCCTTGATTGAGTCTCACTGTCTGTAATCTCTTCAGTCTGTGTAGAGTGCAAAGCTGCATCAGGATCTGGCAGTTCCAAGATGGGTGCAGCTGGTCCTCCACCAAGTCCCTCTCTTTGTCAATGCAATGGATGAGGGAGATGAGGAGCAGAATGTCTCCCTCAGTGGCATGCTATCCTCCGTCTCTCTTCTGTCTCTGTACTTTTTCCTTGGCATTGTCGTCGGACATTGCTGCATGCAGCAAGGACAATCAGAGTTTGGACTAGGGCAAGGTTCTTCTAATACAGTCCTTGCCGTAAGTAATTGTGTCGAGCATGACAAGACCTGAAACACTGTACTGAAGCAAGTTGGAGTGAAAATTTGGTGTGGAACGTGAAGATGTGATATTGAGACACAATGTTAAGAATATGGTTCAATGTTCAGGCTGCCAATTTGGCACTAGAATGCTCAAAAGGAAGCCACCTGGAGGGGGGGGCATGTCAAACAGGACTGAAATTTGACTTTTTGCGGGGGAAAAAGTGGATGAAACGGCCTGAAATTTGTATGGGACAATCCCAGCCACCAGGCCAATCATTTCCACATGCAGTGCATCTGTGCAGTGTCCTACGGTTTCAAATTGCATTTTGCATACACAGTTCCAATGGCCACCTTCAACCATCTGCTTAAACTGCAGAAACTGGATGCATTGACTGCCTGAGCCAATCAAGATGTGGAGGAAGATCTCTGTGATGTCATTGGTGTTGGAGAACACCTTAAACTTCCTCGAAGAAATCAGCCACATGATGATGAAGAAGTCATGCTCTCAAAAGAAATTAAGGAGGCTTTTGGATTTACAAAAGAAAATTTTAAAAAACTGGTTGAAATTTTTGGAGCTGACCTGGAAACTTCCAGTAAAATTGATATAGCTGTGCCCCCTGAGGAGAAACTGCTTATTCTCCTTGACTTTCTGTGTACTAATAGTCCACAGCGCTCAGTTTCCTCACAAAAGTACAGTGCTTGGTGTAAATAATGTTGCCTAGTACATATCGCTGTCAGATGCTGCCTGGGGATGTTTCTAAGTGAAATTTTGACACGTAATTAATTATTGAGACACTGGGACGTAACCTTTAGCGCACAAAGTCACAGTTTTGACTGCTTGTTAAGGCACCAGAGCACTCACCGTATTGTTAGTTGATATGACCCCTGTGCCGGGTGGAACCGAATTTTGATGTTTGTGACCAAAGGGAAAGTGGCTGAAATTTTCTGGGGGGCTCCCGTCCCCCCTGTCCCCCACTTTTGGGCAGCTTTGCCCCTCAACCCTCCCTGCACATTGGTGCGGCACCCAAAAAACATCTTGTAGCACTAAAAAAGCTAGGCCGAGAAAGGTTGAGAGATTCCTGGCTGAAATGGCTGGTCAGGTAACTAGCATGTACGCCTTTATTCAGTGGGAAAGACAAAAAACAAAACTCAATGGTTGTGGCGGCGGCCTTCAATGTAGCCATCATCATTTTCAATGATCCTCTCCAGTCACCGGTGCAGAAACGAGCAATAATGGTGCGCATTCTCAGCAGTAAACAAATCATCCCGCTGTGCCCGGATTCTCTCCTCCAGAACATGAAGGTTCGGCACTCCCTTTGACCCACACACAGTGTGGTGGAGGGGGTCCCACGCCATATAGTCAAGGGGGTTGAGTTCGGGGGAGTGTGGAGGCTGGACTAGCCCATGAGCCTTGACATCGCTGCTTGAGTTGCGTTGGCTGTATGTGCTGGGGCACCGTCCATGATAAGGAGGCTGTTCTCAGTAATGTCTCCTCCCAGCCCACAAAAGAACTGCCGCATTGCAGCAATGAATGTCCATGCTGAGACCGTGTCACGTCACTGGTAGACATGGCACCAGGATATCCCATCTGACACAAAGACCCCAAGAATCAAGAGGCCTTCACTGCAGCAGTGTGCATTGATCCCGGCATCACCGGCATCACCTGCAACAGCCTCGATTACCCGATCCTTCGAACTGTTCAAGTAGGGATTTAGTTCAAAGCATGCCTCATCCATGAAAATCTGAGCTCCCAGTTCATCTTGGAGGCGACGCAGGAGGCCTCTCACTCGCTCCAGCTGCTTGTTCTTGTCTCTAGCTGTGAGTTTTTGACATCGCTCACATGCACATGATCACCAGCCCAGCTCCTTAATGACCCTCCCACCTATGGAGACGTTCTGGTGATGATCCAAAGTTCCAACAAAAGTAACATTCCCACCTGTCCCCCTCAAGATGCCAGCCTCCCTGCTGAGGTCAGCAACAGTTCGCACTGGGTCTCTGGCAACCTTCTCTGCGATCATTACAGCATGCTTGTGTACATTGTGCTGATTGAGGGTGACCCAGTCGTTGCACTGGGGCAATGTCGCCGCCCTCGAGCCAACAAGCTCTTATCCTCTGCACCTGGCGGTGGGTGATGTCAAAAATATGCGTAATGTCGGATGTCGTCACATCCCTCTCGAAGGAATGGATGATGCCTGTTTGTGCCACGTCAGGAGGTCGGTCTTTGATAGAGTCTTGGACCTGCTTGTCGCCATGTTGTGTTGTAATGTAGTAGGAGGTCTCTCAACCTTTCTAGGCCAAGCTTTTTTAGTGCTACGAGATGTTTTTTGGGGTGCCGCACTGATGTGCAGGGAGGGTTGGGGAGGCAAAGCCCCCCCAAAATGGGGGGCCAAGGGGGCGAAGAAAAATCCCCCCAGAAAAATTTCACCCACTTTCACTTTCACTTGGTGGTCAAAAAGCCCAAAATTCGGCCACATCCGGCACGGCCCTCTTGTCAACACATCACACTCAAAGTGCTCTAGTGTCACAATATACATTCAAAACTTGACGAAACTGCAGGATCCCATGTCCCACACTCTCAGTCACACATTCCACAGCAAAATTCAACCTTACAATTATCTCACTAAGAATATGGCATCGATATGTACCAAGCAACATTACTTATGCCAAGCACTGTATTTCATGAGGACACAACCAGCTCTGTTTGTGTGTTGTAAAAACGTCCTTTGACCTCTTCTGCTTCAGTGCTGGCTTTATGTCCAGCCTGCTGGATTTCTTCAGATTGTTCCATTGAAGAAACAAGTTCCCCCATTGCAGTGTTGTCCTTGCTATGCTTTTCTTTGAGGGTTTTCATAAATGACAGAGCTTCTGCACCTGCTGATGTTGCTTCGGATCTTTTCTTCCTCAAGGGAATTGGCTTCTCATGCCTGCGACATAAAAGTTCATCATTAGCTTTTACTGGTACATGCTCTATTACTAAGTCAAACTGCAGGCTTGTGGATTGATGGCAATCGCAAAGGGTGGCGATCGCTGATCGCACGATAGCAAAAAGTTCACAAATCAATCACATGATTGCACATTTTCCCTCGATCGCTCACAAGCCTGTCAAAATGTGTTCACATCATTATTTTAGTCACTACGTGAGACACTACATTTACCTTTTAGAAAAATAATCTTCTTGAGCATAGCTATGATCAGAAATGGTGGAGAAAGCAGGGGAGGATGGTCAAGGAAAAGCTTTAAGATCTCCACGGAAAACTTGATGGCGAGTAGGCTTCTTCTTCTCACCCCTATTGCTTTCTTTTTGGCTGTCAAATGGATGTCTAACTGTTTCCACTCGAGTCCTCGTAGCATCTATGACATCACGAGTTTCAGGTGTTTGCTTACTACCCCCTGTTGCCTTGTAATCTTTGATTTTCTCGGAGTATTTCTTCCTATGCTTTGTTGCCAGGTAGCTCCACCTCTTCCTGACATTGTCTTGAGTTTTGTTCTGGCCTGTCTGAGCATTGAAGTTTGAAGTAATTTCACCCTACTTCTTGCAGCGCAGTGTTGAGCTAGGACCACAGTGGTGCAGACGAGCATCTCAGACAAGATTGGCCAAGACACGATTCCCATATGTCTCAGACCTGGAGTCTGAAATAGCATCCACGACAACAAGCTCTCCATCTTGTTCATGGACATCAGGATGATTCGTAGCCATATTGCTGCTGCCTGAAAAAGGGCCTTAGTCTGACAATTTAGTTACACTATGTTATAATTTACCAGACACCTACAGCGCACCACGTGTGGAGTCCTAATGTTTTGGTGACTCCCCTTGGTGAGTTGTGACTAAAATGAGATATGCCTTCGGCTGCTAACATAAGTAAGTTAGGCCAACCTAACCTAGCATAACCTAACTAGCCTAGCATAACCTAACCTAATCTTACTTTTCTGCGTGTTTTGCTACTGTCTGTTACATTCCTACTGGTCACAGTTGATGAGAACTTCGCTCCCCAAAAGGGGAGCAGACTCTCTATTCTCTTCTCATTTCTTTTGATTGCTTTGTTGCTGATTTCACATCATGAGTACCAAGGAAAAGAAGGAGAGCCATGAAATATGCAGGAAAAGGTCTGATTCAGCTTCAATTGAGGAGGAGGAAAACTTCAGCTTGTTAAAAAGCTTCGTTTGAAGCTTTGTCAGAACACAGATTCTGACAAATGCAAAAATGGAATTGGTTTAATTGAGATTTACTTATTTCAGGTCTGAACCCCAATTAGCCCTGCATTCGATCATTTTTTAAGAACCGGCCTCTTGTCTCCTTGCATATGTTTCACCCCCACACAAGTTGACCCCCCCCCCCTGCAGGATGAAGTCTAGATTGACCCCTGCAATTTGTAGTTAACCGTCAGTTCTTTATTTCCCTCCAAAATTCAGACTCAGAGACGTTTCACCCCTGAACAAGTTGAACCCCCCCCACACACACAGATTGACCCCTCAATAAAGAAGTGACGGTTAGGTACAAGTTGCAGGAGCTCTAAAAGGCGTTATTTTCTTCATTCTCTATATCATTCGCACTCCCTCTTTGACCCGTCCTCATCTAAATAATTTTAAAAGTCCTACATTAGTTTCTGGCATCATATATAAAAACTAGCTCTTGGCGCTAGTTACCCGCTTCGTTGCGTAGGAATAATAGCAAAAATATACAGTGACAAAAATCAGCCACCAAACCCTAACCGAACCGAACACGCGCTTCGCGATCGACGCTCTACACGCCCTTCGCACTCAACACGCGCATCTGGACAGAAATCGGCAGTTTTGCACAAGTGACAAAGATCGGCCTCGCACAAAGGTGCGAGAATCGACCGTTTTTCGCACCAAAGTGACCAAAATCGGCGCCGCGCGATCAAGAAACACCGCGAAACTGACAAAAATCGGCCGCGCTGGGTGGCCTGGGCTCTGGCCCGTGGAAAACGAGAGCTGTCAACGAAAATGTCAACGGAAACAAACTTCTAAAGGTCTCCGGAGCACTGGCCAGGATGTCATCTTCTTGTCCTCCATGCAGATGCTCTTTCCAGTGTCCGCCGTCCTCTTCTGGCGGATGCGGACCCTGACGACGTCGCATGGCAGAGCAGTCGGCGAGCGGCCAAGGTCGAATGTACCGGCAGTCAGTGATGCGCTGAGCGGCACTATGACCTTGGGACACCTGGACTGGATGCTGAGGAGACGCTGGCCAAACACAAAGATGCTCATCTTATGCAGAAATTTGCACGCGAAATGTAGAAACAACTCAATTTATTCAGCAATCTGGCAAAGATGTTAGTTATGTCACATGCAGCAGTAGCAGAATAAGCTCAGTATTTAGAGGAGGGATGTTGCTTGGGCTGCAAACTTGTCATTAGTTGGACGTCCATTCTTCACGCATCATGATCCTGGGACATTTGCTTTGTTCCTTATATTATTCAACGTTTCCTACTGATAAAGTGGTGGAAGTAACACTTTCTTCTGTACATGCTTAGTTTTCTACTCCAACTCCGCCTCCGCCTCCATCTGGGCCAACATCTTCTTGCGCGCGCACTCCGGACAGATGATGTCGGTCGCGTCCTGCGCGTACACAAGATTGCTTGACTACTGAGCTGAGAGTCTACTGAGCAGCGTTGTGCAGATCGTACCTGGATAAATCCTTTGCCGACCATGGTTTCTTTGCAGATGGCGCAGAAGAAACAGCCGTTGTGCCAGGCGAGCTTCTCGAAGGCGACGAACTTGGTGTTACCGAGGCCACCCTTTCCTGGCGGAGAAATCGCGGAATGAAGTGTGAGCTCAGGTACACATGGACACAATGCTCTGGTGCAGCATAGCAACAAGAAGGTCGCAGCGTGAGTCGCCTTAGCTGTGCGATGAATATGGACTATGCACCAAGCACTGAAAGATATTATCTGAACGGCAATCTGTGTTCTGCTATGCGTTTCACAGCACTTTCTGGCGTACTGCTGAGAGCATCTTAAAGTGCACTGATAATGATCACAATGCTGGACACGATATCAAGTTAGTTTCAAGAAATGTTACGCCAAGGAACTCCAGATTAGTTTGATTGAACAAGTCCACTCACCTGTGCTCTCCTCAGACAATTATTGTACTCGTAGTAGTTAAGCACGTTCGTCAATGTGGTTACAAATCGAACTCTATAGGTGTATTTTTTTCACCCTCGAAACAATCATTGGTGGTGCTGTACTCGATTTCACCCCGAATAAATTACCCCGCGCACTTATAGCAAGGGGAGGAGAATGTCCTAAAGCTGGCGACGCACTCACTGCCGTCGTCTCTTCTTCGTCTTATCTTTCTGTACTTCTTCTCCTTGGACTTCTTCCACTTCTTCCACGGGTATATCAGCCTTTCACTGCTCGACCGCGTCAGCCATCAGCTTCTTCTTGGCACATTCCGGACAGAGAATGTCCTCGTTGTCCGTGATGAAGCCCTTGCCCACCATGGAGCACTTGCAGGAAGAGCAGACGAAGCAGTCGTTGTGCCAGTGACGGCCCTCGAAGGCGATGAAGCGGGTCCCGCCGATGCCTGAGGGAGGAGTGGCCAAGCAGCAGAAGGGGGGATATCGCAAAGCGTTAGTAAAGAGTAAAAGAAACACATGCTTCCTCTATCGGCTTCTTACGTCCAAAATGTAGCAACATGCCAAGTCGAGCAAAAGACTTAAGTAAAGACTTGACTTTGGATGAGGTACGGGCGAAAAAAATCGCTTTAGTGTGGCTATAAAAGAAAAAGGCTATATGGCTTTAAAGGACTTATATTAAAAATACGTTCAAGATTTCACTGAAAAGTATAGCGAAAGATATTGGCAGCATCACTGTATTGAATGACTTGGGTACTAAAAATCTAAATCAGGTAACTGAAATTATAGACTCTGATACTATTATCGAATTGTACAATACCTCAATATATATGTTACCTTTAATAAATATTATCCTGCATCTGTAACAAAAAATTTTAACTCTGACACTGGTAGATTTCTCCTGGTGTGTTGGTTACCTTCCGATCAAAGGTAGTACATATTGTGGCCATGCACGTTGTCTATGGTTCGGCACACATGCAATGTTGCCTGTCTTGCAGCTGCACATCAAAATCATCACATTCGAAATGCTTTTCATTAAGATATCCTTGGTTATGTTTGATGACAAATGGAAAAAAGAAGAAAAGAAGAAGCCCGTGGAAAAATCCACTGTCAATGCCCTGGAACTCTGGTGCACTTGTCAAGTAGGGATGATGAAAGGGCTGTGCAAGTATGAACTGGGGATCCAAATGATTCTAAGGAAGGTCATCTGCTCACCAGCTGCAAAGAAAAGGAAAAGTGGAAGATCACAAAAAGCATCCAGGGCACTCATGTCAGAGTAGCTCGTTGGCACAGTATATCACTGTACCATCATTTTCAGTATTTTCTAGTAACAAGCTGATTTTTCAAAATAGTAATAAACAAATTTATTAAGTGGTAATTCAGTAATTTTTTAGTATACAGTAAGAAATATTAGTGGTACATCGATATGAAAAAGTAAAGCCTGGAGAGGTACCTATTTCAGTGCAATTTGGTAGCCCACTAAATGCGATCCTATAGAAAGTAGTTCTAAGATGAGTATCGTACATTCCAGGGAAGAATTGTGGTATTGTATCGTCTGCCCAAAGTGAAAGTCATGTATTAGTCCACTATAATTATAAAAAGTCATGTTAAAAGAGTAGGAACCAACAAAGACATGGATATGTGCTTTGACTTCCAAGTCAATCGTCCTTACCCCCCCACCCCCCCGTTGTGGTGGGCATAATGCCTAAAAAACTAGGCCTTGGAGGTTCAGAACAACTCAGCTGGGCCTTGGGCATGAGACGCTCACATGGGGACCTTAAGGCATTCATCCAATTGAATTTGCAAAATTCTGCTGCTGAGCAAGGGTCTAGCCAAGGTTTGGCCTCAGGCTTGGCTTAAATGTCAAGCCAGAAAGGACCCTCGGTAATGAGTTGGACCTGGCTGGGGTTTGGTTCCACCATCAGCTTGATCAGTTACAACGTACCAATGCAGCTCCGTGGACGTACGCATATGAAGCTACGCAAGCAAGCTAGGCCATGTAATTGGGGCAGACGATATCCTTTATGAGAGTGCATATGACAAAAATCTTGCATATTCGTGCATCTATGTGCATGAATGCACAGACTGTACGGAGTGCACGGTATTTACTAAGAGTTATGATCAAAAATATGACATAACTGAAACACAAACACTCCACATTGACCTCCACTACGTGTGTTTTCCCTGTGATTCAAATGCTTTCACTTTGCCATGCCATGCTCCAAACACGAAAGCTTTTCTTCATGCTATCATGCCTTAGCGACCACCAAATGATAAGCTCACTTCATGTGTAGCTGTGTGGAACTACTGAGTGCGCACAGATTAGCATCCACGTTAAGACGTTTCACTAAGCTGAGTCAGTCACCTGTGATTGGCTTCTCGCACGCCGTGCAGCGCTTGGAGAAGAGTTCTCCGAAGCAGTCGGCGCAGAAGGGCTTGTCGTCGCGCGAGGTGAACCTCTGGCCCGCCAAGGACTTCTGGCAGTGCGTGCAAGTAAAGCACTCACGATGCCAAGGGTCGTTGCGGTACGTCACGCCTCCCTGAGTAATCACCTGCAACAGATTTGTCATTCAACTCCACTTTCTCGTGCAAGAACGGGCCTCGGCGACTGACTTTCTTGCACTTGGTGCATTTGGTGGCGAACTTGTCCTCGTAACACTTGGCGCAATAGATGTCGTGCTCCTTAGGGATAAAGGACTTGGTGCCGATGGGATTCTTGCACGTGCAACACACGAAGCATTTCTCGTGCCACTGGCGAGTCTTGTACTCCATCTTCTTCATTCCTGAGGCAAAAAGTGGTTATCAGTGTTGTTCCCGCCGCGCCGGTGGAGTCTTGACTCCACAGTACCTGCTCTGAAGACGTCTCCGCACCCATCGCACCTGGTGGCAAACTGTGCGTCGTAACAGGCCCCGCAGTAGATGCGATCCGCCTTGGAACCAAACTGCTTGTCCACCAGGGACGTGCGGCACTTGTGGCAAAGGAAACATGTCTCATGCCAATGCTTCTCCTTGTAAGACAGGTCCTGTGCGGAAGGAAGGTTGTACAAGACACTCTTGAATGTCATAGTGCTGGGATTCTCTGCAGACCCAGCTGGGATGGAGTCTAAAATTTGGGCCTGCTTCGTCCAACTTAAAAATGTTGACAATAGTCATTTGGCCTCCGGAATTATACGATGGTGATCCTTCAAATACGGGATCATGCAGCTGTACTGTGCATCTTAATAAGAACTGTAGGCACTAGTACGTACACCACAGGTACGTACTGTCCATTGACAGAGTTTTCTTTTTTGGCAACGTTGCAATTTTGAGCTCTGCATGTACCGGAAGTGCTTTGGAAAGAAGTCTTCCACACAGAAATGTTCTCTTCCATCTGTCACTGCCAGAGGTAGACGATTTTCTGACTGGGGCGCTCTGTAGTCGTACTTTCCTGTGAAGTTAGTACGAGTGATTCTGTTAAGTACTTGGTGTCAAAGGTTACTTCACAGGAAGCCGAGGTGCACAGATATCCTCAGAGAATAATCTGCGCACTACATGGCATTACTCACTGCCTTTATGACGCCGTTAGCGCCTTAAAAATGCTTACTGGTGTGTGAAAGCTTTGAATTTATCGCCTGGTGTCTCAAAGAAAGTGAAACACTGAGTTGTGGCCATAGCAAGAAGCATTGAGTTGAATGCAACCAAAGATGACACAACTAAAGGATTGTGTGTGTTGACATGTGCGGATTTCCAGGCTCTTCAGTCTTATTGGAGCACTGACAGTGGTGTGTGCATCTGCTCCTTTGCATATCTTTGTACCACTTACTAAGCTATGAAAATTCTTTAGTGATCCCAAGTGCCAACACATCTATGTTGTCATGAGCACGAACGCACTGTTTGTAAGCATAGTTCTATGTATCGATGATTCTCTTGCCTTGGAATCAATCCCGATGAGCTTTCCGCACTCGTCGCAGTTGTTGGCGAAGACGTTCTCATAGCACTTGATGCAGTAGGGGTGATCATCTCGAAGGACATAGCGGTGTCCCGCCAGGGAGTCGTCGCAGTGGTGGCAAAACATTTTCTCCTCCACCCAGCCGTCGTCGGCACCGGAGTCTTCGGGCAACGCACCGTTCTCCTCAAAGCTGAGATGGAGCAAAACATAATAAAAAGGTTGCACGATTCATGACAATTGATATTTCCTCCCCAGAGAGACATTTCACCGTCAGCGCATTCATAACGGAGAGAATCTTAGTGACAACGCCAATGAGTGCGAAAATTTGTTTGGATTGCATATCGAGCATGTCCCAGCCCTATCAACATCATCCTAACTAATACACTCGCGCCCTGCTGTACAAGCTAACGATAGCTTGATCTAAAGTGTGCAGCTTTCTTTCTCCTCGATTCCTCCTGACCTTTTTCTTCTTCTGCAGGCAACGACGACTGCGCTGAGTGGAAAGTGCAGCAGGATACGTTCCATCAAAACAAACAATTTTTCAAAGAGCCAAATCCTGAGCAGGAGAAGCTTGGGCAGCTCCACCAAGAAGTGTCAGCGCAGATCTTCGATTTGTCCTGGGCCAAAACAAATTATCACTGCTCTTGCCGCTTTATTGCACATTTGTGCATAATCGAGCGCACCGACGGCTCGAGTATTCATAACTGCTGTGCACAACACTAATCATTCGCACTGCCAAACATTCTGCGCTCCTGTGGGAAAGGGAAAGCAAAATGTCACGTCCTATCATCTTTTTTCACGGCCGCCAAAGAGAGAAAGATATCGGCAGGCACGCATACACTGTGTAAGTGACTTCCCCCCTCCCCGCCTCCGAGGCCACGGACGCGCAGGCTGTCCTGGTCGGCACAGACTGCTAACAGACGGAGCGAATGTGTGTCAGAAAAAAAATCATGCACGAGAGGCCTCAATATATTGCGAGTGCATCTATGCTGGCCAAGACACCGTTGGAGGAGGCGGGCCTGAACTCGGCCACCGCCGACCAGGCGTTGGGTCAAAGCTGGCCAGCGCCGGGTCTGCCCTGCCTCGTCCGCGTGCATCTGCAATGCAGTGCCCGACCAAGCAAGTGGGGCACCTGTGGACAGGCCTGGTTTTAGCACTTCAAAGTGCTGATTTGGCTGGGTGGAGACATCAAATGTTCTCTTTCTCTCAAGGGCGCCCGTCTAAAGATAAGGCTAAGTTGGAAAGTTAGGGATAAAGAGCGAGACAGAGAGACGATTGTAGGTGAGAAGGATGAGCCCACAAATATGTGAGCATACAGTGCATTTAGCCTGAGTGGCCGTTGAATGAGTAGCGAGGCAAGGTAAGCATGTAACGAGGCAATTGCTGTATACATCTCCGTCGACATCATCACCACGGCGATGGCCTTGGCTGCTCTTCTCGAAAGATAAAGCCTGGCTGCAAACAAAGACGTCACTCACTCGTGCATCGACGAAGGGAGGAAATAATGACCGTTGTGTCTGCTCCAGGCCAACAATTTGTCAAAGGCTCCAAAGTTGAGACAAATCAAGTGTCTGCCTGACCTTCCGTCATTCTCCGTGCTCCCGTTCTGCATCCTGATCTCGGAAGAGGAGGACGATGTGGTCGTCGTAGTCGTCTCTGTGGTGATATCTTTGGTGCCGCTCCCGCTTGTCGTTGTCTTCTTCACCACCTTCTTCACCTTGCGGGTTTTGCCGCCCTCCACACCGGCAGAAGACATGTCGATGGATCACACTGCAGCCTCAGCTCATGGAACGTACAACTTCTGGACTACACTGGGCAGGTCAGCACAGTGGCACTGAGAAGAGGAATTCCTTCACAGCCTGAACCAATTCGTCAGAGGAAGTCAGTAGTGATTGTGCAGGCCACCCCAAAGGGGCTGTCTAATCAATAGATCAAGTGCTTCAGAACTTCAGTCTGCAAGGAATTCTCTCCCCCACCACTTGGAGCTCCGCCTGTGAGGAGTCCGCCACACCCACTGTGCGAGACAGATGTGAGCCTTGCTCAAGCCTCTGAGATCTACGCGCGGGCGAACTCGTAAGAGAAAGGGGAGAGAGAAGTCCAGACCCCCTTGGAAGAAGAGGAGAAAGGTGCAGTGGAAGTCGTCGAAGTCGCCGCATCCTCAAAGGTGACGGGGAAAACGTTACACAGTCAGTCAAGGAGACAATTCGACACCTAAGAGCGTGCCCATGTTTGCTGGTCACGTTCGACAAGAAGGACGACTCGGCCTCCTTCCACAAGGTCGAGCCTTCCCTGGAGATGCAGCATGCACTGTAGCATAGCTGACTTATGAACTTTACATGCCTCTTATTCATAGTTTCCGTGCACCGCAGTACAGTAGTAGCGATGTGCACTGGTGAGTACGGGCACAAGGTATGGACGGACGACTGAAGCTCTCTCGCCGCCAGCCAAAGCTGACATTTTGTTTCAGACTCCTACACCCCATCGCACCTCTTCTGCCCCAACTCCTTCGCTGCCGACTCAGCCGCCGCCGCCGCCGCCCCTGAGCATCACACTCCAATAGGTGTACATGTCTTACTACTGTAAGCAGTCGTCAAGACAAGGCATCGTCGGCTTGTACACTAATAGCGGTCGTAAACGTTTCTCCCCGTTGCATCTTATTCACCACGGAGCTCGGCTCAATAAGACTGCACGTACGGTCAGGAGGCTCTTACTCAATGGCAAGTTGCCATGAAAAGAGAGCGGTAAAACAATGATTTTACGTCAGCAGACAAATGGCAAGGCCGACCGACCACTGGTGCACTGTCAGTGGTGGCATTACTGTGTCAAGGCTGTGTCCGTGCAGCACGAGGCCTGTCTGACACAGAGTGGTCAGGGACAAGCGGGGTCGCCAAAAGGAAAAGCTCGCTCAACGTGTGCAATTTTCAAGTTTGCCAATGTATGAAGAATTCGCGCAGCTCTTCCTATCACCATGCTTCACGCATCAGCTATAAATGTTTGCTTCTAACCTTTCTCTTTCCTCCCTCTTACCGTCAACGTCAGCAATGTCGCCACTGCTTATGCTGCTGCTCGTTCAGATGCCAGCCCGTCTTGGACTCCGCGAGAGGCATCTTTGGCTTCTTCCACGTACACCATGGCCGAGTGGATCGTGTACCTCACCGTGCACACCGGCTGCCAGGGGTTCTCGGCGGCCGCGGCCTTCACCCAGCGGCTCTTTGCATTTTTGTCGCTCCCTGTTGTTTGTCGACTCTTCTGCGGCACAGCAGAAAATCACTTATCTGGCGACACCGCACTGAGGCCCGACTCCCGAGGCCTGAGCCTGACATTTCGCAAGGACAGGGACCATTTGGCGAGGGAGAAAAGTGACTCGCCTCCTTGTTCTACCTCTCGTATTTTAATCGCGCTGCCTCTTTTTTCCCTGCAGAGCAAAGTGTCTCCTAGCCCGAGTGAATGCGACTCTTCTGTGCTGTGTGTGTTTTCGCAGGCTTGAATGAAGAAAGGGAAAAATCATTTGGGCTAAAGCGGAGCACTACTGGGGCGCCGGGAATAAGGGCGATCTCGGTCGCGGTGTGTCTCTCCTCCTCCTCCTGCTGCGTGTGTAGTAGTGAGGTAGTATTGTACGTGTGGCCGAACATAGGGTTGCAGTGATGAGGTGACTGCTTGCTCTCTCTTTTCCCCTCGGGCCAACCCTCGCTCTTTCCCCCCCCCCTTCTTTTCCCCATGCCTCCTCTCACTCGCTCTCTGTCTCATCTAGTGCAGCACTAGAGTCTCTTAGACCATGTCTTTAGTTCACTGCTAGAAGAGCGCGAGGCCATGATGAAATGCTGAGGGCGGCTGCTCTTCGGGGCGAGCGAGCTGCGGCCGACGCAGTCGCCGGCCATGAGGAGACCAGAGAGAAGAAGACTTGTGAGGTCGCTCGCGCGACTCCCGACCCGACTCACTGCCCTGAGTCATCTTGGAATGCGGGTGAAGCGGATTTAGTACTACAAAGGCTGCACGCGCTAGGTGTGCACACGAGCCAGGAACTGTACAATTTGCTCCCATCACACTGTACGTGAGTAGGTCAAACGGGCAGGGAGCGGGACATAAAGTGGAAGAAATGATGCATGCCAATTGGAGGAACTTTTACAATTTCTCTTCAGCGGTCGAAAGTCACGAGAAGCTTAATGTAAACATCCCAAGACTCTTTGGTCGGGAAGGACAGAGGCTGCGAGGAGAGATTCGCGCAAAAGCTTCGCTCAACGCTCGTGCAATTACAGCACTTGTACACATATTTGCAATTCGACCCGGGAGCACAAAATGTAGGCCACAGGGAAAAGGGCGCGGCGACAGTACTTTCTCTCTGTACTACGACAAGAAGTAAGAGATCAACGAACGTGTGACACGCGACCGAGCTGGAGAACGCTGTCTCCTCCACATGCACGGCCATGACGTTGCTGCCCAGTCTCATCCAATCGTCGGGATACGATTGGGCATGCACGATGGTACAGCTATAGGCTGATCCCATGCAGGAACCCGCGTGCTGGCCTGACATTTGTGCACACTGGACGACAACGTATATTCAGGACACCGTCGACACCCTGCCAGCAGCCCGCCCGCCCGGTCACCCGGTGCAGCTGCTGCAAGTAGCTTTTGTGACCGCAGCCTTCAACCGCAAGGAATCATTGGGATTGAGCAGGCTGCTTAGGAACATCAGCATCAAGGCAGAAGATCGTCATCTTCGCCCAAGAACGCGTCGGAATGTTTGTCGTCGTACGTTAGAGAAAGAAAAGCAAACTATCAATATCTCCCGTAACATATGCGCCAAACAATCGCTTGTCCTTCTTTCATCCTTCATTTGCCTTTTGAATCTGAGAAAAGCTGATGGCGGCGCTGAAAATGTCCGTGAACGAAGGAGTGAGAGTTGGGGAGGGGGAGAGTGAAAACTCTTTTGCACACGGCACAAAAGCGAAAAATCCGTACGCCCTCAACGCTAACTCAACGATATAAGGCGCACTTTTAAACTACTGCTGCGCCTCCTACGACGCCGGCCGAAAGAGAAAGATATCCACACACATGCGAACACACTCAAAACATACACATGCACGCGCACTCTTAGCAGACGTGGAAATACTCAGCAAGCCCATCTTGGGGCTACACATCTCAGTACTGCGTGCAAATGCAATACTGACTCGAATCCTTGGTTCGTCGCTCCAAGAGATGATTTCTCGGCCAAACATGACTTGCACTGACGCAAGCTTCCCCAGACCTCCCAAGTTATACAAATACAACGTATATGCACAAAATGTGACGTGACGTATGCACTGACTGCGCTGTAAGACGCCAACTTACTTGCACATCTGGCCTACGCTAGAAAGTGCACGTCACTGATACATACGTGTCATGTGTGGAGCGCAAACGAAATTCGAGAGCGCAGCAACAGAGCAGGTCCATAATTTTTAGTACGAATGACACTCTTACCAAACATTTGAGTGGGAGAAATCTTGAAGAAGGAAACGATCCATAAAGTGAGAGTCACTCGTCTGTCCTCACACTTGCTCAATGCAGCGCAGCATGTGTGTGTAGACGCTGAAAACTGGATTCTGCCATTCAGTTGCTCCTCACACACAGCTGTGAATGAGAGGAACGCCGACCGATAATAACCTTGAATGGTAGGCTAAATTTCTCCTAGGAGTCTCCTAGCATCGCTTCCTGCAACTTTAGTACCTCGCGTGCGTGTCTGTGTACGTGTGTCCGGCCACGTGGGTGCTGCAGTGGTTACAAACTTAAGCATCAGACAGTGTCATGCTGCAGAGAGTGATGGCGGGACGCGGGAGTGGACGGGCGTGCAGGAAAGGAATTGTTGCTTTGCAGAGCACCCAACCTCTATTTGACATTTGCCTGTCCCCGTCGACGCGCGCACGAGATACAGGACGTGCATAAGGCACCACTACTGCAGCAAGACCGCGACATGCAGCCCAGTGCAGTCAGCTAGGTTGGACTGCGTCCAACAAGCATTCATAAAGATGAGCTACCTCAAGAAGGAGGCAGAAGAAGACCAAATGTCGCGCCCAGGCCGGAAGCAGAGTCAGCAGGAGCAAGGGACTCACCTGAAGCCCCAGTTGCATTTGTTGGATGGGGCCTCCATCATCGTAGGCATTATCGTAGGCTCCGGCATCTTCGTCTCTCCCAAGGGCGTCCTCATCTACTCCGGCTCCGTGGGACTCGCGCTCGTCGTCTGGGTGCTTTCGGGCCTCTTCTGCATGGTGGGCGCACTATGCTACGCAGAGCTGGGCACCATGATCCCTCGGTCTGGCGGTGACTACGCTTATATTGGGACTGCTTTCGGATCTCTTCCCGCCTTCCTCTACCTGTGGTCCGCTCTACTCGTGATTATGCCGGCAGGCAACGCAATCACCGCTCTTACATTTGGATACTACGTCTTGCAGCCGTTCTACCCGGAGTGCGACGCCCCGCTTGACGCTGTGCGGATGGTGGCGGCCGCGCTCGTCTGTGTTCTCACGGCCGTCAACTGCCACAACGTGCGGTCCGTGGCCAGGGTGCAGGACGTGTTCACTGCCGCCAAAGTGCTTGCGCTACTCATTATTATCGCGGCCGGCTTGATCTGGCTGGGCTCTGGACACACGGAGTATCTGGCGCACCCAGGGGACGGTAGCAACTTCTCTCCTGGTAACATTGCTCTTGCTTTTTACTCAGGACTGTTTTCATACGCTGGCTGGAATTATCTTAACTTCGTCACCGAGGAGCTTAGAGACCCCAACAAGAACTTGCCGAGGGCTATCTACATCTCGCTCCCCACCGTGGTGACCATCTATCTGCTGACCAACCTGGCCTACTTCGCGGTGCTAGACCGTCAAGAGATCCTTGCTTCAAACGCTGTCGCCGTAACGTTTGGCATTAAGCTGCTTGGCCGGTGGTTCTCTTGGCTGATGCCAGCGTTCGTGGCCTGCTCCACGCTGGGGGCGGTCAACGGCGGAATCTTCGCGTCATCGCGCCTGTTCTTCGTGGGCGCGCGCTACGGCCACATGCCTCGCGCTCTTGCTCTGCTTAATGTGGCACACCTTACTCCTGTACCTTGTCTTGTATTCCTCGCCATCATCACCTTGGCCATGCTGAGCAGCGACAATGTCTACGATCTCATCAACTACACGTCGTTCATTGAGTCTCTGTTTCAACTCGTATCCGTCGCTGGTCTGCTGTATCTTCGTTGGCAAAGCCCTGAGCTGCCTCGTCCAATCAGAGTCCACCTGCTTTTCCCCATCCTGTTCTTCATCGTGTGTTCCTTTTTGGTGCTTTTCCCAGCTTATGAATCTCCCACTTTGGTGGCGGTCGATTTAATCATCCTGGCCGCGGGGGTCGTGGTCTACTTCTTGTGCGTAGCGTGGAAGGACAAGCCGGTGGTCATCAGAAGGACGCTGCATTCGATCGACAGGACCATTCAAAAGTTGTTCTTGTCCGTTCCAGAAGATTAAGTTGGTCATATCGCTATGACCTGCGCGCCTAATAAACTCTACGCTCTACGTTGTAGAATGATAACCCTCCTTGTGGGAGTTCTTTTGTGAGCTCCGACCCCTCCACCCACATTCCCTTCCCCTGGACCCACTCTCTGCCCATTCTGCACAGCAAGGAGCGGGGTGTGACCCCGCCTGAGACGCTCTCCGGGAGGTCCTGCCACCTCGACAAGTTTGGTCTCGATTGGTCCCGCCAAAGAGGAACTTTCGCCGCAGAAGTTTGACTGAACAACACCGGATTTTGTAGGGCTCTCCTTCACCATCCCAACCTACAGACAGCCTTAGGACAAGGTCAAGCTCCTCCGAAGTCAGTCTGTCCAGTGGGGATTAGGAAGAAGTGGGATGGATCGACAATGAGACGTAATTAGTATGTAGTAATCATGTATATAATGTACTAAGTATGCGTACTTACTCACTACGGGTTAGACAGTTGTAACGACTGTGCTGTTAGACTGCCCCTTGTCTCCATTTTGGGACGGTATACTGATACTTCTTACTCCATGCTTGTTTTGCAATGTCTGATGACACAACCACGCATTTCAACCTTTCAAGTAATTTTGTTTTAAAGCTCTAGGAAGGCCAACATCGACTGCTGACACACAAGGTTTTTAGTACTTCGACGTGTTGGTGGCATGGGCCAAGTGTGGCGAGATGCCAGTAGGGACCCGATGTGCTTACGATTTATGTACTGTGTACAGTGGGTTCTCGATATAACGAAACGGGAAATTTATCGTTATATCAAGAATTATTGTTGCAACAAAGATAGAACATACAGAGCAATTCGATCCCCAGCAAGTGAAGAGTTTACTTACTGGTTCAATTTTTGTTGTCATAAAGGGTGTAACAGCAAAATTGTGACTGAGTCTCTCAATCTCTGTCCACACCTTGGTGATGGAGTCTCCTCAACTCGGCCCGAGAGTCAAATTGTTGGAGTCGTTTTCTTCCTTGAACGCTTTGACTCTCGGGCCGAGTTGAG
>JAAUXU010178358.1_pt1 | contig 19332 bp, 29 predicted proteins | sample 7278151 | NCBI WGS metagenome assembly JAAUXU01 (sample SAMN14350113, study PRJNA611818) | marine sediment metagenome | isolation source: surface marine sediment (1.8m) | place: French Polynesia: Moorea | collected 2018-08 | reverse complement strand
TTTGAAGACGTAAAGTGGCCGGAAAAAGGGACCTTCTTTTGATCCCCCCCCCCCCATCTCTTTCAACGACATAAGTTCAGTTCATGGCAAGATGTTTTGATAGCAAAGCTGAACACACTTTGCTTTCAGTTTCATTTCCACTGCAGTTCAGTATTAGAACAGTTAGAAAGTAACTATGCAGGTCCGATTTGAAATGTCGACCTTAACTACTTTGAAGGGCGAGAGAGGACCCAAAACTGATTCATTCCATTCCAAAAGAGTGTCTTCAAACATAATCCCGCACCAAATATGGCATTGAGAAAGAGATTTTAAAAAATATGATCGGTGACATTTTGGGCACGATGTCAAGAAGTCTCGGGTCGCTAAGCTTCTCTCATTTCGATCTCTGTGTACTCTGTGCTGGCCACATTGCCTTGGGCCGGGTAGGCGTTCCTTGAGACGGGCCGAAATGGCCGATGACTTTTGACACAAGTCCTCCTCTATGCCTCGACAGCTGACGATCTTGTCGCAACTCTCACTCATATCGGCTCTGCGTTGCTCGAAAGGACTCCTCCGCCCTCATAGGCACGGGCCAGCATGGCCAATTCATGGAGCACTAAAGACTTGGAGGTTCGTCATGTTTTTACTCCTCAGCCCCAGATTGCACCCCTTGAACTTTTGTCATCAGCTTTAAAGAAGGCTTATGAAAGACTATGTAAAACCTCTGGTTTACAAACCGTACACTGGACATTCTGTTGAGTAATGGGTTTGCCTTCAAGAGTTCCTTCATGCTACGCAATAACTGCGCAACTTGTGGGCCTGCTGTGATGATGCCACGCAGAGAAAAGTACTCAAACTGGGCAAGGAGGGATTTTAGCAGAAAGTTGCATAGCATGAATTTCTATCAACTTTCAACTTAAGCGAGAGCTTTTGAAGTGAACTTTCTTGATGCCTCCTTCCACTCGATCTGAAAGTGCACAAAATCAGGTCCAGAATTACTTTCACCTCCTGGTCTTTAGAGCTCCGTGGCCATTCCTGCTTACTTTCTAGTCTGTTCGGCCCGACATAAATAGTCATTTTTTGCACGCGTCAAACTTCTCCAAGACCGCCGAGCAGGAGTCAGACGGGCGACTCACGGCGACGTGTCCGACCTCGCCAACTCCAAGACGGGAAGAAGACGTAGGCGAGGGTCGAGCACGTTGTCGGCGGAACAAGTTTGGGTGAAAGTTTTCCGGAAGGCTTGACCGCCGTCGCCGCTCGGTCCAATGGAGGGGCCTCGGCAGATTTGAAATGCAAGTATCTTTGACGACCACCGCCGTCGCCGTCGCCGCCGCCGCTGCCGCCGTCGCCGCGCATTGGCGGTCGCCATCTCAGGGTGAAGGCGACAGGCCCGAAGACAAGGTCAGCGAAGGTATTTCCTCGTTGCCGTTCTCGCTGCCAGAGGGCACGCACTTGAAGGGCAGGGTGGTAACACGATACATCTGTCCTGAGTCTGTGGCATGCACCTTCCACCGTGGTCGGGGGCGCGCTCTGGGGGAAGAAGAAGAAGAAGAATTGGCAGCCTGTTGTCACCTCAGTCGAGGAACAACCCTGCTAGAAACTGGTGAGACCACATCTAAAGAGCTGGAACAGTGATTCGGAGAGGGTATTTTGTAAGCAATAGCCGATTTATGAGACTTATGAGGATTTAATTTAAGCTTTCGACGGATTTCGCAATTTTTTCGCAATATTGCCTAGGCCTATTATTCATGATAAGGTGTGAGATTCTGCAGGGTGTAAGTGTTGAATTACGTCACCTATCAGAAGGCTCAGGGATTAATTACCGAATTACACTGGGCGTGTCCTTGCCTAAGGATTGAATTGAACTTATACTTTGCTACCTGGCACAGGTGAGGTTTTTTTTCTCCTTCTCTAACGTGAACAATGCAAGCGCCCAAGTGGTTCGGGAGCGTGGGTATGGTGGGCCCAGAACCGGCTTGAAGGGCGAATTTGCAGTCACTTTAAGGTTCATTTGGCGTGCAACATCTCGTGAGGCGCAAACTGAAGGGTTTGAAATGTTTTTACACATATGTTCACGGGTAAACAAGTGTCTGACACTTGCTGATGGGTTTCCTCTATCGGTCCCTCATAGGGACATCATAGCCTAACCAAGTCGGTCGGAGCAAAATGTGCGGCATCTTCGCATACCTCAACTTCCTAACCCCCAAGACGAGGAAGGAGATCTTGGACTTCCTCATCAAGGGCCTGCAGAGGCTCGAGTACAGGGGATATGACAGTGCTGGTGAAGTCGCATGCTTTGGTATTGGCCTATGGATCGTGTGATCGCAATGAAAGTTCTATTTGAAAGGTGTTGGCATCGATGGGGACTCCAACAACACTTTGGCCTTGATCAAGAAGCAGGGCAAGGTGAAGAACCTGGAGGAGGAGATTTTATCTCTTAAGGATTCTATCCATTTTGAGGAGGTGTGCAACGTCCACGTGGGTATCGCTCATACCCGCTGGGCCACACACGGAGTCCCCTCGGCCTTGAATGCTCATCCTCAGCGCTCTGACGACTCCAATCGTTTTATCGTCGTGCATAATGGCATCATCACTAACTACAAGGACGTCAAGATGTTTCTACAGGGTAAAGGTTATGCCTTCGAGAGCGACACTGACACTGAGGTCATTGCCAAGCTCATTAACCACCTGCGAGAGACCCACCCCGACGACACCTTCCGCCAGCTGGTGGAAAAGACCATCCAGCAGCTGGAGGGAGCATTTGCCTGCGCCTTCAAGTCCAGGGCCTTCCCTGGAGAGCTCGTCGCCACCAGGAGGGGCAGTCCGCTGCTCGTAGGCATCAAGACGCCCCATGGATTGGACGCAGACTCCATTCCAGTGCAGTACAGGTGAGTTACTCGTGATACCAAGTAATATCAGCCAAATATCTGGTGCTGATTCCATTCACCAGCGTTGACGACAACCCCAAGTCGCATGCTTATGGGTCGCCAATGGCGCAGCGAAAGAAGTCCCGCGTTTTTCGTGTTGATTCCGGCGGCAAGGACACCTCAGCAGAGATCTGTCCCTCCCAGCACGGTGGAGAGGTCGAATACTTCTTCGCCAGTGATGCCAGCGCCATCATTGAACACACCAACAAAGTTATCTACCTGGAGGATGACGACGTTGCTGCTGTTAAGGGGGGAGTCCTCTCTGTGCACAGAATTGAGCGCAATCTCGACGAGAATGCCAATCGGTGAGGAGCAGATGAATTCAGGGTTGACTTTTTCGTCCAGCTTCATTCCTCCTGTCTTTATTCTTCTTTAAATGCAGAGAGATCACGACGCTCAAGATGGAGATCCAGCAGATTATGAAGGGAAACTTCTCTTCGTTCATGCAGAAGGAGATCTTTGAGCAGCCGGAGTCTGTAGTCAACACTATGCGGGGCCGCATCAACTTTGACGAGTACAAGGTCAAACTTGGTGGCATCGTCGACTACATTCCAGACATCAAGCGTTGCCGCCGTCTGCTTCTTATTGGCTGTGGAACTTCCTACCACTCTGCTGTGGCCAGCAGGCAATTGCTGGAGGAACTGACGGAACTGCCGGTCATGATTGACTTGGCTTCCGACTTCCTGGACAGGAGCACGCCAATTTTTAGGTACGTTTTGTTAAAGGTCGCCCTGCGTACACAGTGAGTGATGTCATAACCTCCATGGCACGCGCAGGGATGACGTCTGCTTCTTCATCTCCCAATCTGGCGAAACTGCGGACACGCTGATGGCCTTGCGGTACTGCAAGAGCCGCGGCGCTTTGGTCGTGGGCATCACCAACACTGTGGGCTCCACCATCAGCCGCGACTCGCACTGCGGCGTGCACATCAACGCCGGACCCGAGATCGGCGTGGCGTCGACTAAAGCTTACACCTCACAGATCCTTTCGCTCACCATGTTTGCTCTGGTCATGGCTGAAGATCGCATCTCGTTCCAGCCTCGCCGGGCAGCCATCATTGACGCCCTGCGAAAGTTGCCCGACCAGATCAAGGTGGTGCTCCAACAGGACGAAAAGATGCTGGAGATCGCGCGCAAGCTCTATGAGAAGCGCTCCCTGCTCATCATGGGGCGCGGATTTAACTTTGCCACCTGTCTGGAGGGTGCGCTGAAGGTCAAGGAGTTGACATACATGCACAGCGAGGGCATTCAGTCTGGGGAGCTGAAGCACGGACCCCTGGCGCTCGTCGACTCCACCGTGCCGATCATCCTCATCCTGATGCGTGACGGTGTCTACACGAAGTGTATGAACGCCTTGCAGCAGGTGGTGGCCCGAGATGGAAGACCGATCATCATCTGCGAGCAGGGGGACGCCGAGACCCAGAAGATGGCCAGGGACGGACACTTTGTGGAGGTTCCCAAGACCGTGGACGCACTGCAGGGCATCCTCACCGTGATCCCCATGCAGCTGCTCTCCTACCATCTGGCGGTGCTTAGAGGGTGCAACGTCGACTGCCCCAGGAACCTTGCCAAGTCGGTCACCGTTGAATAAGAGGGACCCATTTGCATTTGCTTTTGCAACTTTATATACTATACGTTAAAGTTAAACTTTCAACAGTAACGGCACAATATTGAAATGTCGCAACCTCTGGACTTGTGGACCTTTTGGTGGTGGCGTGATAAATCCAGGCTTTACATGAGGGCTCAGCTTTTCTGGCCTTCGGATCGCAGCCCTCCAGAAATCCACTCAAGTCGCCCTGACAGCGATGGTTCCAAGCCACCCTGTATGTACAACTGTGTGTGCTAGTTCATATAACAACTTTTATACATGTAGTTTTTCACTATGCGTTGAATCAATTTCCAGAGAGTCCTCAATGTTCTTTGAATATTTTTTTCACGCAAGAGATGTCATCATCAGTGTTGTCGTCTAAGAGGTCTGAAATAAAGGTTAGGATGGCTCAAGACTCTTGACATTTGCAGGTCAGCGATCAGGTGCGTGTACGCATGGTTGGAGGTGAAGTACAAACTGCGTAGCAAAGTCCATCATGCGAACGTGGCGACGGGGTGGGGAAGGAAGGCTCGAAGGGGGCCTCATGTCTCTGAAACTTGGACAACGCTCCTGTTCCACTGAGTGACAAGAGATCTTCTCAGCTTTTGGTCCTGTTCTACTGACAGTGAATTATTTGCTTTGGGCTCCAACGTCTTCTTCTCCAACCTTCTTCTGCTACTGCCACAGCTGACTGTACTCATTGCGCTCAGCAGCCGTGACCCCTTCGTCCAGTGCGTCCGCGTCCGTGACACGACCCGTCAAACAGCTTCGCCCCCTTCAAGGACTTCGCACATTTGTATCTGTTCATCTCTCACTTCTCCGCTCCAGCCCGACAAGCAAGGAACGAACCTCACCAACCCCGTAAGTGACCACCTCAACGCGTCCAAGGAGTTTAAACGCTACTTAAGGTACACTTAACAGTTCCTCATTTTTTGCCACGTTTCACGCCGCATCACGTAGCGTAGTTATTGGATAAGCGTACGTGGACAGAAACGAGTCTTTGGTGCATGTACGAGTCCCGCCCACGTTCGTCACCTGTTTTTTGCACAATCAAAATGTCTGCTGATTCTGCGTATCATACGAATGATACACAAAAAAGAAAGTACTCTTCAATTCTTGTATTTTGGGGCTGCAATGACTTGTTTACAAAGTGTGTTAGCCTCTCATATACGGATGACGCAAACATCGTCATATATCAATACATGTACTCGCTCATGTTCTCGGAACAGTGTCCCAAGACACGAATTACTCCCCTGTCGTCACATATTTACTCCCCCTTCTTCCACGCCGCAAAGGGCCAAGCTGGCGACGTCCATGATCTAGCCCTGCTCTCCGGTACCTACGTCTGCCCTTAAATCCTGACTACACAAATTTATCACACCCTTTCTTCCACGGTATCGCTGTCGGTATAGTTACAACGGTCTGCCAAGAATAAACTAGACGGTAAACACAGCTGCAGCTCTTATCTCGGTCCGATATGCATATGAGGACGCCCCTGGACCATCCCACTCCCTACACACACATGAAATGACCCTGCATTCCTGTCCCCTCAAGGGTCAATGGTCCTGAACGACAATGATCCAAGGCAGGCAGAGCTCAAAAATAGATGAAGCACTTGCTTTTTTGATGGGAGGCTTGTGGACAGTGGGGTTTCTCTTTGTTCAATTTGCTGCCTGCAGTGGAAGGAAGCTACTCCAGTGACTGCTAAAAGCTAAAGAGAATTTGCGAGTGTGAAGTATGGAATGTTAACTGTATAACCGATAGTTTGTTTATCATTTTGCCTTCAAACTGGTTGGGTTTGGGAAGACCGGAACGTTCTGTCCTCGGTCTTCACACGACTATGAGAAAGAAATGATATTTTTGCATCGCCGCCAACCCATGCGTAGTCTTAGGTGTCCTAGGCCAAAGGAACCGAACATTCATATGGTATCACATTTCACACAGCTACAGACTTTACTTCAGCACGCACAGGTGTGTGGATTTCGCCAGTATCTCAGCTCCTGTTCATTTCATTTGGTGTATTTCTAAGCTGAACTTAGGCTAAGATGGCTGTCATGATGTTGCAACAGGTCAGCTTACTGGGTCACGCTTGACAGAATACGTAGCGATGGGTACATTTTCATGACTGACGTACTTTGTTGCTTTTAGCAAAATGAGTCCAGGTAAACACGTCAACGGCGGCTCCCACTGCAAGTACCCACCTGTAGCTCCTATCCCGGCACTGAGAAAAAAGTCCTCCAACCTGAAGATGGACTTCGTGCGACCAGACCTGCCGAGCAGGTGCACTTGGAAGCCGGACACTGCAGAGGCCAGCCCTCACACTGAGGATAAGCCGTGAGTAGTCAGATGGACTTGACTTGGGTTAGGTTTTGGTTGCATGTTTGACCAGTAGGATAAAAAGCTTCCTTCTGGACAATTTCATGCGATCTGCACAAACAGATGCCCTCTATCGATGTTATGCAAATGTTAATGCTTCCTGCATGTACAGGAAACCTCCCATGAACATCATGCCCAATGTCTTGCACAGCATTGGCAACACCCCACTCATCAGGATCAACAACATCGCCAAGAGTGAGGGCATTGAGTGCGAGCTCTGTAAGGATGACTGTTCCACGTACAGCATATGATTATGAAATGATAGTTATGATGTTCTTCTTGAAGTGGCCAAGTGCGAGTTCTTCAATGCTGGTGGCAGCGTCAAGGATCGCATTGGCCTCAGGATGGTCGAGGATGCGGAGAAGGTTGGACTGCTCAAGCCTGGCGACACCATCATTGAACCAACATCAGGAAACACTGGTCAGACAAGAGCCACCTTACAGTGGTCACCACTTATAGCGGCATTGAACATGCTGTAAATATAGGCATTTACCAGCAGTTTCTGCTCGGTCCTGACTTTGGGCCTTACTTCATAGGGACATGTCGGCAGTTTGGCTTGGTCCCACGGGTGCTGGTATAAGTGGTGTGCAGTGTACTATGCAAAAGAAATCGCGTCAACCTCAGCGTACGCTTTTCTACACGTGCAGGCATTGGTCTTGCTCTGGCGGCGGCTGTCAAGGGTTATCGATGCATCATCGTCCTGCCTGAGAAGATGAGCCGCGAAAAAGTGGACACGCTGAGGGCCTTGGGGGCGGAGATTGTGCGCACGCCCACATCAGCGACCTTTGATTCACCGGAGAGTCACATATCTGTGGCTCAGAGACTCTGTCAGCAGATACCAAACTCCATCATTTTGGATCAAGTAAGAAACAACGCAAATGAAGCTCCTGCTTCGATGAAAGAGATCAATGACGGTAATCATTAATATTACAGGGTTACTCAGGATAACTGAAAAACTGTTGGTCATTTTCAGCCTGTTCGTACAGAGATTTTTACCTGCTTTTTGGTGTGGTGCAAACAGTGTGCTCACCATTAGTCTTGGCAAAGACAGCATTGTTATTCATTTTATTTGAACGCATCAAAGAACGGATCTAAACTACTACAGATTACGTGCAAACCCTGCAAAAATCTTTGATCAGACGACATGAAGCTGCATCCTCAGAAAAATTCTCCAATTTTGGCCTTGCTTTGACCTCGAAATTTTGCTGTTTCTGCCAGTTTATGATAGATGGTGGTGCTCACTTTCAAGTGAACATAAATTTATTCTTCTCGACAGTACCGCAACCCTGGCAACCCACTGGCTCACTACGACACCACTGCGGAGGAGATCATTGCTCAATGTGGTGGAAAAGTGGATATGGTAGTGTTAGGTGCGGGTACTGGCGGGACCGTCACTGGTGTGGGGCGAAAGATCCGCGAAGCTTGTCCCCAATGCATCGTTGTTGGGGCTGACCCTGAGGGGAGCATCTTGGCACAGCCAGACTCTCTCAACCATTCTGATGTGACATTTTATGAGGTTGAGGGCACTGGATACGACTTTGTGCCCACTGTGCTTGACCGCTCTGTTGTCGACGAGTGGGTCAAGACCAATGACAAGGACTCTTTCACTATGGCCAGGAGGCTCATCAAAGAGGAAGGCTTGCTCTGCGGTGAGCTTAATAAGCCTTATAGCCTTGCTACATGGTACGGATAAAACTATTTTCCTGTGGTACATTGTCATTGCAGGTGGCAGCTCCGGTGCAGCAATGTCTGTGGCATTGGAGAAAGCTCGTTCCTTGAAGGCTGGGCAGAAATGTGTGGTGCTCTTGCCTGACTCAGTGAGGAACTACATGACCAAGTTCCTCAGTGACAAGTGGTTGGCCGATAGAGATATCATTCAGTTGTCTGATGAAGAGAAGCTCTGGTAAGCACATAACACATTTCACAAGACTTGCACCCTCCCTCAGAAATTGATGCACAGGTGGTTCAATGAGAAGGTGTCCTCATTGGAACTGAGTGCTCCCCTTAGTGTTAACCCTAATGTCAGCGTGGAGCAGACTATTGAGATCATGGACAAGGAGGGTTATGACCAACTACCTGTCATCAATGATGCAGGGTAAGTGATCTTTCAAGGAATGGAGGAAAAAGTGATGCTACAACTATGACTCTTTCTAGTGAGATTCTTGGTGTTGCCACCTTGGGCAGCTTGGGCACCAAGGTGCTGAAGGGGAAGATACAGGCCACTGATCCTGTGGAGAAGGCGACATACAAGACTTTTGAGAAGGTGACCCTGGACACCACCCTGGAAAAGCTGGACCGGATCTTGGACAAGGAGCACTTTGCACTTGTCGTGCACACCCAAAGGCTATGTGAGGACCATGACATTAGTAACACAAGAGATGCTGATAGTAATAATACGCTTGGTGGGAAGTGAGGGGGAGCCTGTATTATTTCTGGGCTTAAAGACTCTCAGCCAAAACTGCTTTCAGACACAACCCATCAGGATATCCAGATGAAGGAGATTATTGTGGGGATCGTGACAGACATTGACATCTTGCACCATGTGACGAAGATGGAGACCCCAGCCAACAGCGGATCAAGAACACCCAGTCCAACCCAAGAAACCACACAGGATGTGCAGGGAGCCACACAGGATGTGCTTAATTGACAACTTGAGAGTCAATTGTGCTCTACAACACGTCAGATAATTGAATTTATATATCTGGAAGGGTATACGTGAGGAAATCACTTTTTTAAGTATCTTCCGAGTACTTTATTCATCTGAGATCACTGCAAATCTGGGCTGCACATGGTGAACATGTGGTACTGCACCAACAGCAATGAGGAGAGCTTTGCTATCACAATGATGCAAATGCAATAAAATGTAAATATGATGATGAGTCCTTAATCCAAAACTTATTTCAGCAATAATTGCACATAGTTCACTCAATAGGTCAACTGTCACTCTCAATCACTTTGGTTGCGCGGTCTCTGAATGACTGGCAGTCTGTGACAGGACATACGGAGGTCACTATGGCCCATGCTAGTCATGGTCTTACGTAAATTCCGTAGCTTCTTGCAAGCCTCAGATGTGCCTCAATCTTTGCTCAGATGGAGACATCTGAAGAGTTATGATCAGGTGATTTTAGGGGCTTAAATTTTCCGTCCAGAATCCACGACTGATCTGTTTGTGAAACTTGTCCGTAGCCACATTGTTGTCATCCATGAAGTATGCACTAGAGCACAATAGCCATAACTTTGAAAGACCCAAGGCTTTCACTTGTCCTCTGGGATAACCAGATACCTCGGCAGTGACAGCCGCCTGTGGTGAGTGAAGATCAGTGAGTGGCCGGGGTTCCTTGCCTGAGATGAAACACCTGAAACCTGAACCTAGAAAACCATACCGGACCTCTTTTGGACACTCGTCAGGTTAGTTCTGGTGTCCCCTGGTTGATGGTAAGTGTTGAGGAAATTGCTGATAGTTCCTCTCTGGATGGCTGTATCAAAATTGTGGCGGTGACTGGTTTCTTTGCTCTTGTTTGCACGCCCAAGACAATCTTGTCAACACACAATGAAATCACAGGAGTCCAAGGGGGATTCGTGCATACTCGAGACTACTTTTTGTGCTGCCAATATTCGTGGCAGCCTCAGGCTCTGATTTTAGGTGAATAACCTGTTTCATTTCACCAGAAGCCTTTGTCAGGTAAAAAGTTGGTAGGTGACTTTAACGTGTATGTTTATATGTAAGATACGTTGAAGTTAAACTTTTAACAGTAATGGCACAATATTATAATATCGCAACCTCTGGACTTGTGAATTTTCAGGCGGTGGCGCGATCAATCCAGGCTTTATGAGAGGACTTAGCTTTTCTGGCCTTTGGATGTCCTTCGAATGAAGATCGCAACCCTCCAGAAATCTCCTCAAGTCACCCTGACAGCGATGTTTCCAAGCCACCCTGTACGAACAACTCTGTGTGCTAGTTCCAATAACAACTTTTATGCATGTAGTTTTTCACCATGCGTTGAATCCATTTCCAGAGAGTCCTCGATGTTCTTTGAATATTTTTTTCACACAAGCAACATCATCGTCAATGTTGTCGTCTAAGAGGTCTGAAATGAAGGTTAGGATGGCTCAAGACTCTTGAGATTTGCAGGTCAGCGATCAGGTGCGTGTACGCATGGGTGGAGGCATTAACTTAGGACAGTTTCTACCAGTGCACTTGATGTTGCAGGCCTTTCCTCTCTTGCCGTGGTCACACCAGTACTTCTCAGAGATCTGGAAGAGCCCGAAGTCCTTGCTGCCGTCCCAGTTCAGGGTGCCCACGGCGGAGGTGTTGTAGTGAGACTCCCAGCGGGCCAGGCAAACCCCTAGTTGGAGCAACACAACGTAATATACTGTTGGCAGGCGTTCCGCGCATGCACGTGATCCCACTTCACTCACAGTCGTCGATCTCGTTGGTAGGGAACTTGTACTTGTGCAGGAACAGCTTGGCCAAGCGACACCTGTCGAAGACCTTTGCGCTCACGCTGATGGTGAGGGAAAGTAAGAGGACGGCAGCATTCATTTTCAACATAACTGCTCGTACGAACTGTGCATAGTCTGTAATAGACACACTGCCTAAACTTTATAGCAAATGCACGTTATCCAGCAAAGTCACCGTTAGAGGACCTTTCGTGACCAGGAGCAACGAAGAACTAGAAGACAGCGTAACAATCAGGTTTTGGTCGCCACTTTCTCTCTCCTGATAGCAGCTCTCGACCAAAAATCCTAACGGCTTACAAGCTACTATGTAAAGAGTTGACTTTGCTTCTCTCATCATCGCCAACAAACATTCGACAGCTCTGTTGTCACCCGAAGAATCGTGATATTTATAGACCCTTCGGCGGTCTTGTTCACCAGCCACGGGACTAAAGGACTCTTGTATCTTCTGATATGTAAAACAAGAACTCTCTCCGAGTCAGTCTGTGCGTCTGTCTGTCTGTCTGTCTGTCTGTCTGTCTCTACTGCACTGCCGTCACTGCGCAGAGAAGTGACCTGCAGTGGCCAGCAGTGGTACCACATTACTGCATAGTCGGGACCAACAATGGCCAGCAGTTACCACTTATGCAGCTACCATTGCTGGTCACTGAGTAGGTGGATGCAGTAGCTGCGTATGTTCTAACTGTGTTTGTTACATAGGTTCTGCAACAAATGCGGTTACGACACGCACAGTTACTAAATCCGCAGCTACTCCACGCACACACACTTACTACGCAACCATGCAACTACTATAGACACACAGAATTGCTACATACGCAGCTCCAACATCAACACATGGTTACTGCATACGCAGTTGCTGCACGCATGCGCAGTTACTACATACGCGGCTACTCCTAGGTATGCAGTTACCACAATCATAGTTGCACTTGGTCAAGGATTTGGCCACAAGACAAGTTTTGGCCTCAGAACCGAGGATTTGGCCACAAGACAAGTTTTGGCCTCAGAACCGAGGATTTGGCCACAAGACAAGTTTTTGGCCTCAAAACCGAGGATTTGGCCACAAGACAAGTTTTTGGCCTCAAAAAGGAGGATTTGGCCCGAAAACCAAGTAATGAATTGTATGTGGTGTCAATGAAACCCAGTGCAGCGGGTTAAGATACCTAGCCAATATGCCTAACATGTCTCTTACACACCTAATCTGATGTACGTTAACAGTAGCAAGGAAAGAAGCTGCTGACTTGTTACTGTTCGTGCATAGAAAAAGGCAAATATATTTTTTGAACCATTCCACTTAATGAACGCACACACGAATTTGCAAAAGTCCCAACTAGAAGTTTGCACAAATGGGTAGCGAACAATGTTACACAACATTTCTTTGTTATCTTGTTTCGTCATGTTCATCCTTATCATTTGCTTGATGCTAAGAAAGTGCGTCAACCGGTGATTCCAATAAATTGCACGTACAAGTGAAAGTAGTTTCATAGGGATCAAGAGTTATTTATTCATGCGTTGTTTTCTTTATTGCTATGACAGCAAAACGTCTCTATGATCCAAATGTTGGTGAACCAGACCCAAGAAAATAGCCAAACTCGAATGAAGACACAGTTCAACATATCAGGGTGCAATGAGTACAATGACTTGGGTCGATATCAGAAGTGAAAAATTTTTTCCAATTGGGTCATGACTTTTTAGAAAAGACACCATTTTTATAAATTTTGGACAAATAGCACTGAAGGGGTTTTTTTCCAGAAGCAACACTCATGGAGTAAACCTTGGTTTTGAGTGAATCACCTAAAATCATGAACCCTACTAATCACAAAATTGTGATTAGTTCGCACCACGGACACACAGCCTGACTTCTACTCCCCCTCCGTCGTCTGCACGGTCTTCAATGACATGTGGCAAAAAACCCGAGTTCATCTTTGTATAAGTACTGATATAATTCTTTCATCCTTTACTGAAAGCTGGTTGTTGGTACAAAGGAGAGCGGCAACAACAACAACAACAACTTGGATGAGTGCAAGACCTTGCATGTGTGAGCGAGCAGCGATCCAGCGGGCAAACGTTTGGGACGATGCGCAACGTTTGGACCCCCCCACTTCTCCCGCAGGGTGACGTCACCAGGCACCAATGGGAATCGCCGATCGAGTCAGCCGACTTCAGCGTGGCCAATGAGAAATCGTCATTGCCAAGGCAACGTTTGCCGTCGCCGACATCACTGCTCATTCCTCCTCTTGACTCCGCATCGTGTGGTCGTGTTCACGCTGCGGTGGTTGAATCCTCCACGGTCTCCATCCTAATCTGGTACGTTTCGAACCCGGGTTCGGCCAAGGGCAGTGGGAGAGCTTTTTTTTAGCCTGCTTTATTTACTGCCATGGCCGATTTGTTTGCAGCCATCGACGACTTCTTGGTCGAGAACGACCGCTTCCAGGTCAAGGAGTTTGAAGATCTCTGGACAGACTTGGAGCCTCTGACCCCAGCTGAGAAAGGACTATTCCGGGGCCAAGGGGACCAAGAGGAGGTTGCTCACCACCAGCACAGTGATAAGTTCGGCGAGGTTTTGTCCGAGCCAGCAGAACCCAACATGGACCCGACGATCAGCAGCAGTAGGATTCCCAGAGATGATCCATTCATGATTGACTCCATTCCACTTGAAGAGGAACATATCTTGGCGGCTGCCTCCTTGGAAGGCGTCACTACAGTGCCCTCAGATGACAGCACTGATTCTGGGATCAATATGGCTGAACTGGCTGTAGAAGAGCCGGCCATCTTTTACAACGACTGTGAGGACGTGAAAGTCAAGGAAGAAGCTGAAGATGACATTGTCATCGAGATTGTTGACAACACCAGTGATGCACCAGCGCAAGGTGAGAAGCCATCAAGGCAGACCCATTCACGCCGGGAGCGCCGGCGGCGCAAACCCAAAGCCAACGCATGGTCGACTCAAGTGCGCCGGGCAGCTGCAGAGGTCGGTGGGGCACCAAGACTGTACGAGCAAAAGCCATTTGATGATCCTGAGTTGGAGCGCTGCCGACTGAATGCTCTTAGTGCCAAGGCCAACCGCGACCGAAAGAGGCAGGAGCAGCAGAGGATGCAAGAAGAGTTACACAAGTTGCGCGAGGAGAACCGCAAGATGAAGCTCAGCCAAGCATCGCTGGCGGCCAAAGCCCGCAAGGCTCAGGACATTGTGGACAGATTCAAAGCACTTCTGAGGGCAGAGAGACTTGAAGACCTTCTGGCAGCCGCCACTTGCAGAGGATGCAAGAAGAGCAGATGCAAAGGATGTGCCTTAGGTAATGCTCTCTTCTGAGTGGAAACAGTCAATGTGAAATATGGAAGCCTCTTACTTTGAGAGAGTGTGTGATGCATCATTACAAAAGTCAGCTCCTGAAGCCCTGTGTGGCTTTGTTATTCCTTGTGTGTTGTACCCAAACATGTACATAGCTTGCCTGCCTGTGAGCAGAGTACTTCACTTTACTGTCTATATTGTTAAGTGCCTGAATGTGTGTACCAAACAGCGCTGCACTAATGTCTCCATATTTCAGATGCCGAGGAGTGAGCGGGTGGGCAAAGCTGTCTTTGATGCTGCTTCTTCGGATATTTTTCACAGTCTGGATGTGAAAAGTATCTCTCCTCCTCCCTAGTGGCAAAACATGAATACTTCCCACTTTGGTAGGTGTGGAAGGGGTCTTGTCTGTAATGTGAGGAGTCTTATGAAAATGGAGTTCAGAGGGATGCTGTGAAGTTTGGCAGGTCCAAGTTCCTGCATGAGTACAGGCACATCTCTCGACTCGTGTTTTCCCAGGCACCCACTTTTTGGACATGGTCCTAGCCAACAGGGAAAGGGGAGTCAGTCTCTAGTAATCCAGTCTACTTGCAGTCAGCACCAGGCCTGGAGGAGCGATCCCAACTTTTTGGTCTCCCACACACAGATGAGGACAAGTTCACACCATTCCTTGGTGGGTAACCTCCAAACAAGGATGGATGGCAAGACTTTACTCAATTCTGCTTCCCTTGCAGGCCAGCTGCCTGCCCGTTCACTGTCCTTAGCATCATGTACATTGAGACGAAAGTGTAAGCGCTGTTTTTAACAACACTTAGATTTAAGAGTGAACGCATGTTCAAACAAATATTCATGCAGGAAAAAATCTGAGAGTTTATCAAATATATGTATATGCTATCGTTCATCGTGCCGTTGAGATAACTCTTGCACTATACTTGGCCACCCGTTGCATATAGTATAGGCCTATATACAAGTTGTACTTGCGGATCATGTCTCCTGTCGGAAGTTTTTGGGGGCTACGACAAAATTGTAGTAGTCAAGTGAGCCTTTTGCACTCTTACTGAATTCACAGGTTGCGTAAATCACTGCTTAGATCGTGTCCATGTGAATCTACCCCTTGACATCAGTGGCACGATAAAAGTATATTTGAAGTAGGTGCTGTTTCATGGGCGATGACATGACAACTTTAACTTTGTGGGCAGTGGACACACATTTACTTCATACACCTACTTTTGTATCAGTTTTAAAAGAACTTAGAGGGATAAGTTTGATTTACCTGGTTACGATTACTGGCTCCCCTCTGGGAAAAATGGGATGTATTGAGATATTTGATATATCTCATCAGTAAGTCAATGCCAGGAAAACATTTAATGGAGATTTGTCTCACCCCCATAATGCAATAAGGGTAGAAAAAGTTGCTCGTCACCACAGCCACCACGTTGAAGACCAGCGAGCTCAACGTTAACATGAGAGCGTGCAATGAGACTCAGAGGAGCTCTCAGGGTTCTGGCAAAGTCTACATAGTCATTTTACAGGCTCTTAGGGTTACAGTACCATCGGTCAGGAACATTCTACAACAGGAAGGATGCAACATGTATCCACAACAGTCCCGAGCCCAAGTCCACGGGCATGCTCCGTGACTTGGAAAAGTCTATGGCAGTTGTGCCGTGGTCAATGCTCCAAAGAGTTCTTCACGAGAACAGTCTCCATGACTGTTTACCAAAGAGGCCAACGAAGTTAGTAATTTTGTACCTGTTCAAAATACTGAGACAGTTAAAGAATTCCTGAATGACTCGTCTTGTCTGGATGAATTTATATCCATTTTATTTCGTATTAAGTTTGTAACAATGCCTAAGGAAGAGGGCAAAACCAAGATCCCTCCTTAAATTCTTTTCATACTGCCTTTCTAACTTTACCTTTTGATACTCAAAGATCTCTGATCTTTGATCTGGGCTTGAGGTCAGGAATTCAACCCGGACTAGACGAGGTAAGAACAGGAATGAGTGGCTTCATATCTGCCCATCACGGTCGTCAGTGGTTTCTAAAGCTTCTCCTTCATGAGCCTCCTCTTCTCTCTGTTTTAGGGACTGAACCCCTGCTCTACCACTGCTCAGAGGCTCTGGAGGGTCGCTGTTGTCCTTAGTAGAGCTCTTTGTTGATTTAAGGGAGTCTTCTTCTATAGCTTGTATACCATGACTCTCTCTGCTTTCTTTCTTGTCTTTAAACCCTTCCTCGTAGTAGTTGCCACCATCTTCATCTGTCTGAGGAACCTCTTTTGAGAAGACTCTACTCCAAAACAGAAGAACAACAACAGCAAGAAAAACAAAGTTGGTTGAGCAGCCGACGATGGCAGAGGTCAATGGATAATGGAACATGAGGTAGCGGAAGCCCTGGAAGTTGGCATAGATGAAGTACTCCACACTGTAGATTTCCACAAACCTGAAATGTAGACATAGAGAGTCAGTGTAGCAAGGTGAGTCCCTGCTTTTGGAGAATGGTTTTCTCACCTTGACAAGATCTGGTAGTCCAACTTGACTGCTGGGTTCAGGGGGTCGTCATAAAAGTGATTGAAAAACTCTAAATAGAGTCGCTGTTTTTCTGTAGAATGTCCACTTAATAAAAAGGGTGCGAAGACGAATGTCTCCATGATGCGCAGGAGCTCCGAGCGGTACTGGAGCATGGTGGACCTGTTCTGACAATGCTTAACATAAGTCATGTGACTGACACTTCATCAAGTCAGAACGACACCAGAATGTGGTCAGTAAACTGGAGATCGCCTTACACTTCCATGACGCACCTGCAGTTATCCTTGATTGTTTTGCCTTGTCTGGTTCGTAGCTGCAGACAGCTCATGAACATGCCCACTTGCCAGTTGGGTGGTGACTCTGGCATTTCCAACTCCACAGCCACCAGATAAGGCTGACCTGCCATAAGTATGCCATTGGCATATTCACCACCTGGCTTCACCGTGAGGTCCACGCTGGCATTGAGGTATCCGCATCTGCCCAAGGTCTCGGCGCATGGTTCAAAGACCAAGTGCGCCAGGCCTCGGAAGATCGGGGCGGGCACATAGGCAAAGTAAAAAGCGACGTAGGCAAAGATGGAGAAGGCCAACAAGAGGCTGACCGTGATCCCTGTGGCGAGAACACCATAGATAACATGGCGAAAGGTGGACGTCGCTGTCTCCAAGCCTGCAGCTGTGCTGGTGGTCAAGAAATGCAGAGTGTTCTTCATCCTGAAGTGCACGAAAACTTGTTTGTATCTTCCCTTTTGTCTGGATCGTTTCAACCTTTGCACCCACTGCTGCTCAAACGACAGATGCCCCAAGGTAGCGCGAAACATGAAAGTGTAGCTCGGTAACCCAATCTTAATCCCGTCAGGGAGGAGGAGGGGACACCTGGATGACTGTGGCAGCTCGGGGTGGGCATGTTAGAGGTATGTCTTGTCACTATAGACCCCAACCCCCAAACGCATTTGAATGCCATTACAGTGGAACACGCTTAATAGAGACACACATAATTATTGGAGACTTTGGCTTATTAGAGACAAAACATCAGGTACAAAAAATTTCTACATAAATCATTATTCTTTTAGAGACACAACGCATATAATAGAGACGGAAATTGCCCAAAATCCGTTACAAAATTAGTACATCTTTACTTCTTTTTTTTTACACAAACTCACCCTGTGCAAAGAGGATTTGAGGACTTCTCCTTGCTTTGCACCCTCAAACAGAAGATGCAGCCAAGTCTCAGTCACACAAAGTACTCTAGATCACTTTTTCTCTGTAATTGTTGCTGAATAAATATGTCTTTTGCCACTTTCCAGTTTCTTCTGTCTCTTTGACAATGTTATGAGAGACACGCCGTTATTAGAGACAAAACTCGTAGTCCCAAAGTGTCTAGTACAGTGGAACACATTTTATTAAGTGTGTTCCACTGTCTTCCACAACGCATCTCCTTTCAATTTTTCCATCCCATCCACTCATCTCACTTAATCAGACAGGATAGGTCAGTTGAATTAATAAAGTACTACAAAAGCTATGACATAATTTGTGAAAATTTCCTAGACATGCACAAAAACAGGGGAAAGGAATGAACACGGGAAATTCTTAACAGAATATTTCCCCGCTTATTTATAGTCTAGCGGGAAATATTCCTGCACCACATTTCCCTCACTACTATGTCCCCTCCCCCCCCCCCCCGGGACATATTGTGAATCAACATTCTTAGACTCCTGAGGGAGCGCTCCATCCTGAATTTGATTCTGCTGACTCGCATTCAGCTGACTCACGTTCACCTCTTTGCACTGTTTTGAAAAAGTGTTCTGAAAAAAGCAGGATAATATTATGAAGATTGTGCCTTAAAGTAACGACTCATAATGTGTACTATACTGACCCTCTTTGGACTTGAGAGCACTCGGGTCATTTTGTATCCCGACCCTCGTGCAGTCAAGTCCAACTCGGGTCCATATAGTACTACAATGTGCGTCGTAAATGTATAGTAGGCTAGGTCGAAAGGGGGTCAACTTTGGAACTTCACTGACAGCTGTTGGGGTTTGTTGCATGGGCTCAAAAGATGATGATGTAGTCAAATATTTGGAAAAAAAATTGTGTTTACCTCTGCCCAACTTGATTTGAAATTTATGTTCTAAGCTACTGTAGTAAATTTCTGGTGGCTGTCAAAAGCTGCCAAAGTGGGTGAAAATCACTGACCAAAATGC
>JAAUXU010108762.1_pt1 | contig 19332 bp, 21 predicted proteins | sample 7278151 | NCBI WGS metagenome assembly JAAUXU01 (sample SAMN14350113, study PRJNA611818) | marine sediment metagenome | isolation source: surface marine sediment (1.8m) | place: French Polynesia: Moorea | collected 2018-08 | reverse complement strand
CCTAGGGGGCCCAAAGGGGGGGGGGGTAGAGCTAAAGACCTGGAGGAGGGAATTCTAAGAGGGGGGGGGTTCACCCCCTTGGTTGCAGCAAACTTTGCTATTATCGTGGGCTTTCTAATACTCTCAGTATGCGCACAACCTCCTGCGGCTCCCATTCACAAGCGGCTCTTAATACGAACCATGCGGCAGCATTTAGACAGGAAGGCGCGTTTAAGGCGCGTTTAAAGCGCAACATTCACCACACAAATTCACCAAAAACAATTTCGGCGGAGTGGAGAGCAATTCAAGACTGGAATTGTCGTAGACGCTAACATGATGGAAAAAAATTGCGGAACATTATTTTTGAGTCACCAAGTTCAATACTTGAGTCACCAACCTTCACTCACCAAAGTTAACACTTTCATCACAGAAGGAAATATTTTTCTCCCAAAAATGGGTCATCAAACAAACTAATCCACGTCACCAAATAATTTGTGAGTCACCTAATTCCACATTGCCAAATAATTAATTCATGTGAGTCACATTAATTTAAGTAAACCTTGTATTTCACCATCTTACAAGTCCAAAAAAATCATAAAGAGAAAAAGAGAATCATCGGCAGTGGCCAAGAAGCAGGAGCAGCAATGGCATAGAAATGCAGCTAAGGATTGGACTTGATAAGGTCACGTCAATGTTAAGTTGGGTCTGTTCACATGTCCAGTTCTCCACTAATACAGCTGTCATTTTGTTTTGTTTCAAACAACTTAATGCCAGTCTTCTCGAGTTGAGCTCAAGCTGAGTGATGCTGGGAATCAGTCATATTTTCAGATGATGAACAAAATTTTGTGGTGACCAAAATATTTCTCTGGTGACGGAAATATTTCCTTGGTGACTGATGTATTTCTTTTTAGCCTGAAATATTTTCTTGGTGATGGAAGCAAATAGTTAGGTGACTGAATGAAGTTTTTTTCTGACCAACGGATTTACCCTGGTGATGGAAGTATCTGCCTTGGTGATCTCTAAAATGGTGCCCCCAAATTACTCCATGTCATCTCCTCTCATGCTAATCACGTTCTCCAGCCTGGGCCTGAACTTGCTGCATGACCGTGTGACGAAGTCCTAGTTGTCATCACAGCATCCACCACCTCGTTGATCGTGGCCAGCGCCAGGTGCGTGGAGAGGAACCGCAAGCATGTCCGTCTACGAGCACGACGTCAACGACAGCTACGTCTTTGACAGGGCGGTCCGGCCAGAGGTGGGAGACGCACAGGCACAGCACGCACACGCGCACCCACAGCGTCGCTCGTCCTTCTCTTCATTCATGCTGTAGGGCTTCTCAGGGCTTTCATGGACTTGATTAAGAAATGGCCAAATATGCTAATTTTTCACCGTCGAGAAGGAAGGCATTGTATGCATTTTCCTCACAAAATGTGTGAAAAAATATTTTAGGCTTAACATAAGCGTCCCGCCCTCTGCTCTTAACTTCATTATGTAAGGCTGTTATGACGTGACATTTACATCAATGGAAAGAAAATTATGCTGCAGTCAATGTCTATGACTCAGAATTGGCTGAAAAAGAACTTTGTTCGGCACCAGAAGCTCAAGATGGAGACAAGTCGACAATCAGAGGTTCGATACTTTAGCGAGGCTTCACGTAGAAAGCTGTTGCACACACAGATAATGTACTGATTGACTGAAAGGCTGATGTGCCTCTCAGAAAAAAAGTTGATAACCCGAAACTGAATCAGTGGAAGTGACATTTCAAAATTCACTTGCAATTTAATCACCTAAGAGAGTCCGCATTTGTGAAGTTTTCAGTGACTCCTTTAGGCTGTTTTGATTTTCGATGACTCAGAGGCATTACCTCTAACAGCCAGGTAGGTAATTGGAAAGGGACCGCGGGAAGATGTCCCAAATCAGCATCACACTGGGGTTCCACGTGAAATGGTGCACTGAGAGCAGGAATCGGTACAGAAATCAGACCAAGTTGATGCCAAAATAAACAAACAGCTGTGTCAAGTCGTAGGCAACACTGAAAACCACCCAAAGCCTCCTGGCAAGTGCGCAATGTGAGCCAAAAATATCTCTACAGTGTACAACGTGATGAGACACCCCGTCTTTCATCATTTTTTGAAGTCTCCAAAATTGCATCCAACACATTGATAGAGAGATTCACTATAAGTCTGAAGCCAAGCATCTACTTGCTGCCCATGTTGTTCTTGCTGCGGAAGGACGTCTTTGCACACGTCTGAGTGGGTCAAACCAACGTGTCCCCAATAAAAACGTAAATTTTGCTTACTCTGCACATAGGGAAGTACCTGCAAAGCAGCGATGTTTGTTTGTACGTCTCACGTTTGTTCATGAGAAAAAAAAGCATTACTCCCTCCGTTTCAAGGTAAGTGATCCATTCAACAGTCTGCTTCAAAGTTTTCCCAAATAAGTGAGCCATTTGGGTATGATTGAAGTAGGACCACAACTTGATTGGCTATAAAGCTGTACTCTGAAGTACTCTGGTCATGGCCAGAGTTGATCGACCACCTCCGTCTCTCTGCAGGAGGCCATGCAAGATCTCGAAACCACTTTTGTTGGAGAGGCTTGGCTCTGTCATATTACTAGTCCAAAACCCTCAACTTCAGTGGGGCAACTGAAGCATTGTAATCACCGCAGGTGAGACTTTGATCTCACCTTTAAGTCATCAACCTTGCTTGCTCCAAGCTCCAGCACCTCCAGCACTTCTGATGCTGTGCAAACCATCCCATCAATTCGTGAACACCAGAGATTTTTTCAGCCAAACAGCTTGTAGCATTGCCTTAATGAGCCGATAATCGATGCTTTAATTCCAAATGGCTCACTTATTTTGAACAGAGGGAGGAGCTCCTTTCAGCACAGCTTTGTTGCTGTCGAGAAAGATCCAGATTAGCTTTGAATGTGGATGTCAAAGACTGACTGACGGCGAAAGTAAATGAAAAATCATGACTAAATCAATACTTGCTGTAATTTCAAGTTTGAGCATTATTATTTAGATGTACTCACGATGCAGGGAGGATAATTCCAGAAACACAACTTCCTCTCCGGGCTGTTGAGGCCGCCATCTTGTTCTAGTCGTTTTTCCTTTGTTTCTGAGTCAATTCTCTGTCCGAGGAAAGGAGCAATTCATGTCTGTTCCCAAGAGACTTCACTGGCACACACCTATTCTCAAGTACCGAGAGACGATCCAACGGGAAGGTGCTGTAGGACGGGCAAATTTACAGGGTGGACAAGAAATTTGGGCTACATGCAACCAGTTGCCGGAAGTCAAGGGACATGGCGGTGCATAAGTGAGCCCCGGCATGATGATTTCTTCACCAAACCTAAAAAAGTCATGTATTTCGTTGCCATGCGTGACGTCACGATGATATTCCTTGTCCGGCCACCATTGATGCAGCAGCCCAAGTACCCTGTGTGAGTGGCAACTGGACGTGCACGTTGACATTGATAGCAAGCTTAAAAGTAATCGGCCTTAGTTTTAGTCATGCGTACTTCAGCATAGGTGTGCATTCGGGCGGTGTGGGCACAAAATACATCCTCTGGCACCTGTTGGACTTCTTCCTTGTCCTGTTCACAACTAACTGCGTTCACTTCAAGCTGAGTTTAAGCTGGCCATCCAAGAATATCGAACTGCAGAGAACATCAAGTTCAGACAAACGTTGGCATTCAGCTCACAAATTTGCAACGTGCAATTTGCAGATTTGTGGCAGCGTCGTCGCCTTCGTCGTCGTCGTCGTCGTCGCCGGCGCCGCAGTCGACGACCGACAGGTGATTTATCTCTTGTTGTGACTTCACACATAACAAAGTTTTCTTGCTTTCGTCAGACCTTAAGGATGTGTTAGCAAAGCGCAGTGATGATGATAAATGCACCTCGCTCCACCCAAGCTGCTGTGCCCGCTGCCGCAGCAGAAGCAGCTGCCGACTGCATTCACGAGAGCCCCAAAAAACTGCCTGTCAAATCCTATGAGGCAGAAGGAGAGAGAATCGCAGCCTTCATTAGCTCTCCAGAGTCGTTTATCCAGCCTCTTCCTCATGTTCTGAAAGAGAAGAGAAAGGATCATCATTCATAGTGGAGCAGATCTGACTTCCAAGACATTCAAAGAAGACGCTTTCATACGACATTTTTGGGGAGATGACGATCAACACAGCAGAGACAGAAAAGCCCAGAAGGTCACGCGCGAGCAGAGTTGGCCTTTCTGTCCATTATTTCTCCTTTTCTCTTCCTTGCCATCACTAGACAGTTTCTTTTTCTCTGTGTGTGAAAGAGACAGAAAGAAAGTCCAAACTCGGGAGGAACAAAGCGGATCTCGTAGACTCCACCAGACAAGATGGCGAAGTGTCTCGTCGGCGTCCTGGGCGCCCTGCAACAAGTGGGGGGGGGGGGGTCCAGACGTCATCCACGGCTGGCGTCACGTGCATGGTGTCGTCCGGTGAGTTCGCCTGGCTACGCTGGATGGATCAGTTGTGTGTGCGGGCACGACGCCGGCCCGACCGAGGTCGGTGGGAGCGGCTTCTAGTGGCCTCAAAGAGAGCAGTAGCTCAGTACATCGCGCTGCCGTCGATGTCCGAGGTGTTGCTGGTGAGTGGGGTTCTTTGGCCACATAGTTCTGCCATGGGCGATGTCACACTGGTTTCACTGCTTAGGGCTGCAGCCAAAAGCTGCCTTTTCTTAAGCAGAGGCCTGTCCAAGAAGTCGGAGGCCTGTGGGATGCAACCTCTTAAACACGTTTAGCCGGGCACCCGGTTGAACCTGCCCTAATCTGACTATGACGTCCTGAGTGAAGAGATCCATACTACTGGAAGCGTGCCCCAGATCAGTCTCTCTGATTGCTGGAGAGGAGGACCGCGGCCATGCCGGCCACGTCGTCGTCACTGGCTGTCACGCCCTGAACGCCGCCGCCGGGGGTCGTCCCGCACAAGAACCCTGACCAAATCTTGTCTTCCACCAGACAGCGCTGCCACACTGCAGATGTCTGGTCGAGGACATCAGAGGAGTCTCCGCTTCCTTCCACATTTACCGTTAGAGTTCCTCCGCCAGACAGGAAGTTTGGTACAACGTGAGAGAGCCCGTGGAGAAATTAATTTGCCTCGCGCTCCTCTCCTCCTGCTCTTTCTTCCTCTCTTTGCTCTCGCTGCTGTCGTCCTTGTTTGAGCTCATAAGCGAGCCTCTTTATGTCCTCTTTCACTACCGTGAAACTGAAGAAGAAATGTCGAGAATTTTCGAGAGTCTCCTACTGATTTCTTCATCTCTGGCCAGAACACCTTTTGTCGTCTGTGAAATATCAGTTCTGTTGAACAGAAACCAGGGATGGCGCGAATAAGAGCGAAATCTGTCCTTGCGTAAGTCGGACTGGAGGAGTCTTTCCTTGACCACTTTCCACCAGTCACTTTCGCTGCAAGTCACTTTCCATCGGTACGTAGTTAGAGCTACTCTCCACATGCACCTGACACCCCTGACAGGCAAGTTCAGCCTCAAGGACAGTTTGGCAACTCTAAATGGGCCTTGGCGCAACGCTCCAATCTTGCTCTGCATCACAACGACGCTGTTTCGTCATGTTTAGAGTGGTTCAGATGTCGAGTTCCTGTTAGCAAACAAAGTCCCAACACAATCGGCACCCACATCATGGAGACCAAGATCGAGAACGCCCCTGACGACGAGGCCGCGGACTTCAGACGTGACGAAATGATGCTGCTTGTAAGTTTAGGTGCGGTAAAATTATCAACTTTTCCTCATCAACTCATTAAACTTCCCTAATGATTCATTTTTTAAAGAGTCATCACTGCTTCTACACATCCCCCCACGTACTGTGTGCATGGGCGCACTGAGCTGTGCACATGCACAGCTCAGGAGCTTAGTTCCGGAGATCAAGTCCATGCAATTTTATGTCCAATTTCCCCATTCAGTTTTCCCATCGGGGAAGATCCAAGTTGCTCACAAAGTTCCAGTCCGAATTCGTCAGTAATTCGAAAAATTGGTGTCGAGAACACTTATGAAGCCCCATACTGATCTCTGGCATGCAGCACCCAGCTGCAATGCTGCAGTCCCTCGACCCTTTACCCTCCTGAGCAAACTTTTCTGCCTGAATGATACTGGGGGGTCCACATCAAATTGTACCCCGTAGCCTCATTTTCCGTCCACATGGCACGTTTGTGACGAGGCTTTGGATGGCTTCAAGTGTTGCCATCGATAGTCAAAACTTTCGCTAATTGTTACACTGGGCGTCAACTTGGTCTCATTTCTGTCCTGGTCTAAGAGTACAATTTGGTGTGAACACCCCAGTAAAGTTTACCTAAGAGAAGAATGGGACCTTCTGCAGTATGCAACGAACGAAAAATCCAATCAGTTGCTCGATGTTGGCAAAAGGAACGTAGTTTCAGTAAGTTCTTGGACACTCAAAGATGTCAATGTTGCAAGTGGACACCAACTCTGCCACTTTACTGCACAAAGCCCCAAATTTTGCTTGGCAACCCCACAAGCCAATGTACTGCAAAAATGCTCCGCAGGTGTGATTCTAGTATTGGCAATAGAAGCTTCCCGGTCCCCAGGTGGTGCCCCCTGGCAACACTGCCCTCTTTGAGCAGGCCGAGCGCATCACTGTCGGGGAGCAAAGTCAAGTGCTTTCGCGTGTGAGCTCCCTAGGGGCAGCCACAAACCCTAATGGATGCGCTACCCAATCCAATGTGGCACCTTGGACAAGAAACACCCCCAAAGAGCAGTTGTGCACCTTGGAGACGGGGATGGTGCCATTGGTGATGGAAGTAGTACACCAAGCCTCAGTTATTCAGACCACCAAAGTGTAGGACGACACCAACTGCCCTATCCTTGCTTCTGTCCTGGAAAACTCCACCGGACAGCAAAGAAGAGATCTGGAGTACTCACTCAGTACCATTCTTCATCAGCTGTCCTGGCTAATGAAGGAGACGGCAGCTCAGTACGATTTTACCAGTGTCTTCATACTGGTATATATGGTATGAGGCACTGCATTTCATTCTCCTCAGCAACTCTGCATTGCTTCCCTTAGGAGCCATGGTTATTGGTACAGTGCAGCGCAGTTATTGTCACACTTGGGACCAGGGCTGAAGTCTTACTGCAGGTAGCGAGGGTGTCGCTGTTTAAAAAACAGTGTTAAAAAATAGTGTTAGCTAGCTCCGTCACGCATTTTAGACTTGCAAAATGCCATTGATGGTGCTTAGTTTTAGGGAATCACCGCTTCGACAGCATTTCTTGGAGGCGTTCAGCAGAGAAGAGTCGCATTTCGTCAAGATGCAAGTGCCAAAGTCGTCTCCAAAAAAAGGACTTCACAGGACATGATCAGAAATGTCTGCGTGGGTACGGACACGTCAGTGGACACCAAGCGACAGAAGACTGCGTCCAAAGCAGACAGGCAATCTCAGCTTATGGGACAGTACATTGGTCCAAAAGCTGCTCTTAAGGTCCACCTTCACTGGGCGAAAATTGTCGCCCAAGTGTAGGGGTTGTGGACACGCGATCCTGACGTGTACACAGAAAACCAAACGCAACTTACACATTGGCTATCCATTCTTTTTCAGGGTCTGTGAAGCACCGAGATGATAGAGGGACCTTTTCTGTCCCACATAACATTAAATGACTTGGTGGTTATTTTCTGAATGCCAAGCATTTCTCCACTCATACACAGAGGCAGAAGTGAATCTCCATGATGCTCTCATATTTGGTGCTGGCACAGCCGAAAAAGTCCTTTTTTGAGTCGTCGTGGGAGAACGGAGACTGTGGCAGAGCCAACCAACGATAATGCTGGATTAGGAGATGATGAAAAGGCAGAAGAAAAATCTTCCCACAAAGAAGTTTCCTGTCACATTTGTCTCTCTCTCTCTCTCTCTCTCTCTCGAGCAGCACCTGAGTAACTGCAGACTCGTCTTCATCGTGGGCGTGCATGACTTTGGGCTTGCCCATTTTCTGTCTGGGCTGAACACCCACAACATCCTCAGCTACCCAAATAACTCCTTTTCTGTTTCTCCACTGCCCTCGCAGGCACCAGCAACAGTTTGTTTGTGCTTCCCTCTACTTTTCTCTCTTGCTCTGCATTTGTTTGACAACGACGTGCACATTTACATGATCCACTGACGTGACCAGGTTGTTGGCAGCTCTGTCGAGTCTCACACGGTGCCAGCCCTGAGGAGAAGCACTTCCCTCACAGCACGGGCAGGCTTTTCTGGAGACCCAAGTTCATCGAGTCTGACCGTCACACTCCGGGCGTGCACCTGAGACAGACGGTATCAGTGCAATGCTCATGTTGAGGAGACGAAGCCTCAATGTGGATACTTGGCCTATAGGGAGGCAGCTGACACCGGGTTATTCGGACCCTCCCCCCTCTCCAGACTGGGATCAAGATGACGTGATCATTTTTTGATCCGGCTCCAAGTTTCTTGTGTTTCATTTGTCAGTGCTGATCTTATTGCAAGCTCGGATCTGCACGAGAAGAACAGCCTTTCCATATCTAAACACTAGTTTTATTCACCCTTTCACTTCCAGACTGGAGGCACCTTGATTCGATTCGGGTAATTTTCCCACCTCGATTCGATTGCAGTCGAGCCGGGAAAGCTTTTTTCGGCCTTGATCCTTGTTGGGTCTTCCCAATTTGATCCAGCATTTTGGTCTGGCCGTTAGCCCGCCACATTGCTCTGGCTTGGCGGACTTAAACGATTGAAAACTTTAAAAAAATAAGGTTTTGTGTCAAGCAAACGAGCTCCAGTAACCCGCAAATGGCCAAGGAAAACGCCCGTTATGAGGACAACGAAAAAGCAACTCTTGAACACCCTGACACCATCGAGGGAGAGACTTAATAACCCTCTTTCTGAAAGAGCATCAAAAGATAAGTCCTTGGGCCCAGCATATCCGTTATGGCGCGAAATCTTAAGAAAAAGCGTGCGTTATGGCCACGAAATATGTTAGCCACTTACTGGCTTTTTGTGCCAGCAGCATGAGTTTGGGTATAATAAAGGCATAGATTTGGTTGCGCGAGAAAACGATGTGAGTGGAAAACCCTTGAAATTATTTCATTGACTTCATTACGGTATTTGTAGCTCATTTTCAGCGTTGTCAATGAGCTAAGAAGCACACGATGATGAGCTACTAATGACAAACCGTTCAAGTCTGCGCTCACGTCTTCCACCGCCGGAGGCTGCGAGAGTGAGAGCAGAGTCCTTGTGGACCTTTGCCAAAAAGTTTCTTTTACCACTGTTACCTTCACCAACTTGTCGAGCTTCTCCAGGACCCTCCAATTTCTCCTCAGCCGACCTGACTTTTCTCTTATTGGACCCCACTTTTTGCTGGGGGGGAGACTCCAGCACTTCTTGGCACATAAAACGTTGTAGGCAGTGTTTTCTTTTGGTCTCAAACCTGTCATTTCAACTGCTCGAGTCATTTTCACTGTTTGCCCGTTTTTTCGTGAAGATTGGAATTCCGCTTATATCGTCCAAATGGTCCCTGTCCCAAGTGGACGATATAACTGGTGCCGACTGTATTATCAAAGTCCGGATTGTCGCCGAGGAGAAAAAAGCCCTCCTACGTTAAGAAGTACGACCAGAAGCGGGTAAAGAAACGAGGAAATTTCTGGGGAAATCAAGAAATCTGGAATGGGTGCATTTGTTAGGAGTATTGCGAGCATCCATCCATTCACCATTTCACATGCGTATCACTCCTGCTAGAGCTCCGACGTAGCAATATGGCGGCGGGCGGGGGGAGGGATTTTACCCTAGTATTCTTACTAAATTAAGGCAAGCTGTCTTATGCTGACCCAACACAATGTCTCACCAAGTATTCACGTGACGTCATATGGGAACTCTAGCGCAAGTGAGACAGACCAGCGCCATGACTGAAGATGTCTGGGAATAACAATTTCCGAGAAACAAAGTCTTCTTGTGTCAAGTACTTAGACATAACTTTCCATATTACCACTATCTTCGTTCTCCTAAATTTCTGGAACTCTCTGAATTTCAATGAAAAAAGAAATTGTCCCAACGCCGCACGTAGGAGCTACCATGCAGCCCATAAATAATGAGGCTAACATTGAAAAATTCATAAAACTTTAAGGACACAGGTTATGGATGTGTGCTTTTACACTATAAAACTAGTGAATACCATCCATCTACCTTTCGACTATCTATGTACCTTTTGCACGAACAAAAAATGCTCGTTCGGAAAAGGGGATAGATAGAACTTTTTTAGGCACCCACTCTCCCAAGGGCACCTTGGTATCGTTCTAAGCATAAGACGATATCAAGCTGCACGAGTGACAGCAGAAGCGAAATAGAAGCCTGAGGCTCTTATCCAACACCAGCTTTTCTTTTGCGCATTCACTTCGTACTATTACAGTAGTTCTGCAAGAAATTAGCCGGAGAATGCTTATTAATTATTATTAGTGCCTTGGAAGGAGAAGACCTTGAAAACGCGGGGAAAAAAAGTGGATGCTTCAGTCTTGATCACTGTAGTCACCATTTTTGTGTCGCTGCCTCTTTCCCGGGCACCAGATTCATTACTTTTTGGCCCCCCTTGGACTTGGGCAGGTCCTAAAAGACCTAAAAGGTCAAAGCATCAGTGAACTGAAGTTTACGTTAGATAAGAGTCACACTTTATAATTCTTTCTTTCTCCTTTTGCTGTCACAACTTTTTCCACACCGCTAAGAAACCTTTTCGTCTGTTTTATTAGGGTTGCCAAGGACGTTCATATATCATTTAAGGTCTGTAGATTTTTAAAAAGAATATAAAAATTTCGTTTGGTTGGAAGGTAGCTGATATTCATTAGTTTCATAGTCTTAAAGCTCCAGCCTGTGCCCATATGGTGCAACAGTATCGCTTGCGTCGCTTAAACTTCATGAACTTTTAATGTGTCATCATCATTTGTGCGTCATACGATGCAGCAACTCACAAACATACGTTAAGTAGAGAGAAATTCAGAGATAAAGGAGAAGAACACGATCTTCCTGCGCCGGTTTCGTGGTTGCTTCACCAGTTCTTTTTTTTTTTTTACATAAAAATTGATTGGCTACACTCTTCACGTATTACGTGAGTGTTCACTATTTTCGTGACGTCGTGCGCGGTATTTTCGATCAACCCTGCACATATAGGAAGTCTTTCACACCATATTTCACATGCAACTGCTGTATTCGGTCACGACCAAAAAGGATTTGAATCGTCGAATTCGTCACATTCAGTTATAGAGTTGTGATGCAAGCTTTGAAGATAAAAGGCCGGAAATTGACGTTGCCGTGCTGAACACGTATGTGCGGTTCAACGAACGTCAACGTGGCGAAATGAGGAAAGACCTGACAGTGCCACGCCACCGTCTGCGTCGGGTTGGCCTTCTCTGCCCGGGGTGACGCAGGATGATCGTGGCAGAGACGTCTTGACTGTTCTGGCGCGCTGCCAAATCAGCAACAAGAAGATGTTCAAGACACAGGACGACCGCCGAAGGAGGAGCTTCCGTCCCGGGCGCAAGAGGTGCTTGGAGATGGTGTCCGGACACTCGCCCAGGACGGGACTCTCAGTCTACGCTCAATCTTGGAGGACGAAGCCTGCGGGAATCACGGCTGTCCTTTGCTCAGCGTGTGATGAGTTTTCACTGAAATCCTGCGTGCAGCTGTTGACGCAGCTCCGATGTCACATTGAGTAACAGTTGTTATACCTGTTCTAAAGTAAGTTTTATCCGTGTTAAATGAAAATTTCCATAAACTAAACGTACTGATGTGTAAAGGGACCTAAACTGTCGTTATACAGTATACTTAATCTGAGTATAAATCTAATTCTCCCTGTGCATGTTATCCAGACTATTTAAATTGGTTGGCATTGTCGAGAGGAGACTCTGCACTGCAACAGAAGATGTTGCCAAGAATGTTAGAGTTACTTCTTAGATGCGGTGGAATTCTTACCCCTGGCAACGCGTTGGGTTACTCGGCTACTACTACTTTTTTATGCTATGCAAAATATGCGACTTGTTGGCCCGAGCAAGTACGTACATATAATGAAGTATATATATACTTTCGGGGGCCGGGGGCCTAAAACGGACCCCTAATCCACCTGTAAAACTAGCTGGGATTTTCTAAGCAGCATCAAACGAGAAAAGGGTCCACTTTTTGTCACCCAGCCCATGTATATATATCATCATCAAGACTGCCAAGGTCAGACCCGTGTGTGTCTTGCCCGGCCCCTGTCCTGCAACAACACATTGTGTGGTGGGGAAGGGCTTGAAAAAAGAGTTTTTCACATGTCCAACTGTGGCTGGTCCGTACGGAGGAAGTGGCCAGAGCTCTCACAGGCACTACGGACTCCCTCCAGCCGGTCTCCCCGTACACACAATAGGTCGCGAACCAATGGTGTGGGCGTAGTAACGTGAAATAAATCGCACCCTGCACTAACGCACGGCTGCTACAGCCTGCGAACTAGTCAGGCAAGTCCAGCTGCCCAAGACAGTGAAATGACTGGCCTAACATTGCACCTGACAGCAACAAATAGCATCATTCAACTTTGCGCAGCACAAAATGAAGAGATAGTCCTCTGTGGACAGGAGGAGAATTCAGCACGCACCAGTTTGGTATGCAAATGCGTAAATAGGCGATTTTCTGGGCACCCAAATTGAGTTGTGACTTTCCGTGCGTGCGATTGATGTTGGACTTGAGTCACTCACTCATGGATGCATAGGAAAAACAAAAGAAAAACAAGAAATGGGATGATAAAGCCCTGATGACGCGTAGGCCTTCAGGATGCAGATTTCAGGCCTCCTAATGGCCTCCATTTCATGGTTGGCGAGAATCTTCTCCATGGGCGGGGTGAGGTTTAGAACCTCGGTCAGTGCTTGAGGAGCTTCAACGGAGGCATGGAGTAGCTCCCTCGCGCGCAAGAGAGAAAAAATGTGTCTTTTATTCTATCAAATTTGCCGAAAATGATCCCTCTCACTTCCCTCAGGTTCTGTCCGTTCTGTCCTCACTGGGGGACAGAATCTAGACTCCCGACTCGTTCTCTGAACGTTGCGATTGTACTGTAAAATATGTGTATGTGCATTCTCCCATATCCTGTGCACGACGCTGCTGTCCCTCCTCCCTTGGTGTCATGACAAGGAAGTGCAAGATCATCCTTGTGAAGGACCACACGCCTTGTCACGCAAGTCTCCTGACAAAGGACTCTTTTAGCCAAGAAGGCACGGACTGCATTTTAGTCCAGAAAGACCTCAAGGCTGCTCACCTGGTGTCTTGGTCCTTGTACTCTCCCTATGTGAATCTGATGGGGGAATTACGGGAATCTCCTGAGGAGGTTCGACGACTTAAAATAGGTCTGGGGTTGAAGTTATCCACGTGAGCAGTTTTTGTAAATTGCTGAAAAAAGGCAGCAAAAGCACTGTTCTGAAGGCCTGCATGTCAAAGTGACGCCCCTGTATCATCCTTGTCTTTCCTACGCATTCATTCTCAGCATGTGTGAGTGACTCCAAGCCAACATCACGGAAAGTCACAACTCAGTCGTCATATTCGCATGTCCCACTGGCACCTAATCCCAGGTGCGTGCAACTTGGTCGGGCAACCGAGTGTGAATGCAGAGCTCATCAACATGAGGGTGTGTCTTGCCAAAGCTGAATGCAAGGCGCTGTTTGAGCATGAGAAACATGACTGTGTCGACAGCCGACATTGGTCATGACGAGAACAGTGATCCCCTGGGGGTCGAACAGGATCGGCTCAAAGTTGTCAAGTATCAGCTACTCGACTTCCTCAGAATGAAAGGACCATTCGTGACTCGACTGAAGTAGATGAGGAGGAAAAGCCATTCCAGATGAGAGAGCATTGGCAAGTACATTTGACTTTAAAGAGGATTAAAAATGGAGAATGGAGTAGAAGCGATCTTTTTGTCATTTCTCTCGTCCAGCCTAGTCGGAAAGGCAGCAAAAGCATTAGCAGACAGAGTTCAATCTTTACGTTAGGAAAGGGTTCCTAAGGACAGTTTTATTTTCAACTTTTTGGCGCTCCCGTTGCCCTTAAACTGTTACAAAGACCTTGAATATTGAATATTGTAATTTGGTGGGTTGAAAGGTCAAGGTCAAGCTTGAAAGACCCTCTCGAGGTCTCAAAGTATGTGAGGCCGAAGACTTGAGAGTCAAAAGGACACGAAAACAGATGCTTCTCCCTGAATCCACGTGGGATTCCATGAGGAATAAAGGCCTTCCCCGTTTTCCTCGGCCTTCTCGATCAATTCAACGTCTTCCTCACCATTGTTGTCCGGTTGTCCCAACCGCTAATGTCACATTTGTTCTGCCAAATCTAACTTCACGTTTTCATGGGTGGAGGTCTGGAGGACCAACCCGGGCCTGGACCAAGACTTCTGTCCCCCCCCCCCTGTGCACAGTTGTTGGAGTTGTCTGGTTGAGAGAGAGAGAAGCAAGAAGAGTCAACGATGCATAAGAAAGTGCATTTTCTCTGAACGGGATTGGATTTGATGTTGGTCCTGATTGACAAAGCTGAAATGACTTTTTTGCCGACCTCCTGCCCGCGGAAAGAGCCAAGTCCTGTAGCTAATTGTGCTAAATATGTGGGCCTAATTCAAAAAGCCATTGCTCCTCCACCTCGGCCTCGCTGCTTTCTCTCTGCTGAAGCTTCTCCAGGCACGCAACTCAGAAGTGGTGTCTCCACGGCCTCCTCCGCTCCCATGTAGCACAGCACGTATGTAGCTTGCGTATAACTCACCTAATCCGGTCAAAATTGACTCTCTAAGTTAAAACACTCGCACGTAGAAGAGCGAAGTGCTGGTACCAGTTCACCAGTCAGCCCCCTTTAGAATGATTTGGACAATTACCGTAAAGGCTTACAGGGTGAAGCCTTTGCAGACTGAAGCGGATGAACTGAAACCTCGCTGCCCGTCAGTACAGCTCAGACGGCATGAGACGCGTTGTTGTGACCGGCCGCCAGGGCAGGTCCGGCTCCACCTGAGGGGGTAGCCCGAGATCACGCCCAACCGGGACGCGCGTGCGTCACAAACCGGATGGCCGGACACCCGTTCCGACGGGAGGGAGTCGGGACTGAGTGACCGGGTTCGGTCGCCGCTCACTGCGACGTTGACGCGTCCCTCGCCATGCAAACGCGCCCCACGAGCTTCGGGTGAGCATGGGAATTTCCTATCACGTACGAATCAGCCCAAATGTGCTGCTTTGGGTGAAAAAAAAGTAGAGAGAAGAGCCCATTTATCAGACACGCAAACTGGCAATTTTGTGCCCATCGAATGCGCAAGTTGCTGCGTGAAGGAAAGCTAATTTTACAAGATTTACTTTGCTGACATGCAAAGAAAGAAAGTCAAATTGGTATGAGGATTAAATCATGACAAAAGTTGCATGTCTCCAAAAGACTCCTGACAGCCCTGAGGTTGGCTTTTCAGCAAGGCTGAAAGGCTGCAAAAGGCCTCGGGATTATGTTAGCATGGAAGCATCTTCTCCTCTCTGGATTACTTCTTCAGGTCTGAGACGTTTGCAGTGGAGAACGTCCTTGGGCTTCCACCCGGCTCAGTGCAGCAAACGCCAGCCAATTGGGATTGAGAGAATGCGTACACTTCTCAGTGGTGGATACTCTTTATAAAGGAGTGATTTATGCTCTCTCTCCTACTACCTATATTTCATGCTGCTCACGCTGAGGAAGGCCTGCTTTTCTTTCTGTAAGGCATCACCACACTCATACATGCATGCGTCTGGTAGAGTGCCAGAATGCTGCCATAAATCAGACATCTCAAGAAGAAAAAGTTGTCTGTTGCGGAGCAATTTTTTAACGATTGAGACTTTTGGGTGGCTGCTCTTATTTTCTTAGGGGGGGGGAGGGGAGGGAGAGGATGAGCCCCCCTCCTCCGCGACGTGTGGGTGTGCATTATGCATGGGCTCTGCCAGACAAAACCCAGTCTATTTGAAATGCAACAAACCGGGTAAATTATTACGGCGTCGACACAAACTGTAATTTGAATGTGAAAAAGGGTTGAGTATTACCTTGGGCACCTTCAAGTGGGTCGCAGTCTTGGCATGGTCGTGTGGCAGCACGGCAGAGCTAAAGAGCTCCAAGGTTTGTCGCCATCATCCTACTACAGTATGTATGCATCATTGGATGGATGGACGTGTTTTTTGAGAATCAGCAATTGCTAAAAATTCCTATGAGGGACATTTAAAATTCCTAAGAAAGCTTTAGAATTCCTCTGAAATCTGGTACATGCCAGGAATTCGTATAAGTTCATAGGACGTTTGCTATTTACCCTGGAAATTTCCGGTAACGTACGTAAGAGCTACGCGTATGCGTCACAAGCCCTTGATTCAAACGTCCACCCCTTGACTTTTTGAAGTGGGACTGATGCATGCCACACTGGGAGTTGGGCTGGAGATGGGGCCAAAACCGCCTTTCACATTTACAGGGTGTCTCCGCAATTCTTTGATCATGACGCCTAAGAGAAATTTTCGCTTCATAGAAAAAGAACCTGTGAGCAGAACTCGAGGCAGAGACGCAAAGGGGAGACACTGATCCTTGGATCCTTGGAATCCTTGGAAAAAGACACTGGATCCTTGCTTTGACTGATCGGTACTTCTCCGTGACGTCAACGACTCCAGGAATAAGATGCCTCCAGTCTGTCCCCCCCTTGTGTGGATGAGCAGTGCACGCAGGCCCCAAAGTGATGCCTACGGACTGGCTGCACTGTACTGAATGCCCAATTCTGCCCTGACTCTGGTCTCTCGTTCCAGATACGTCAAAAGCAACAGCTACATGTTCCCGTCTCCGTACCTGCCTCCCTTTTTCCTGCTCATTGTTTGAGCTCAGTCGAATTCCCCAATTGTGGTGATCTCTTTCCATGAAAAATGATACCTTTTCCAGCCAAATGATGTGCGAAGGCCGCGGGAAGCATTTGCTGTCCCTCATTACCCCAGCTCGTTATTTCCCACATTGGCTGTTGCATTCTGTGGGCCTCACACTGTATTGAGCGTGGGATTAGAAAAAAGAAAGGCTGGGAAAAGAGACAGACAAAGAGAAAAACCGCGGCCTTCTCAGGTATGCGATGGAATAGCAAATGAGGCGAAAAGTGGACAGGAAGAGAAAGCCGACTCAAGAAGTGAGCAATTGGTATAAAAATGCCCTCTTCTCCATCTCCAAAGAGCAAAAAAAGAGCCCGCCAGAGACTTCACAGATTTCCGTTAAGAGCCCAAAACTTACCTTGAAAAGATGGGGATTTTTTTTCTACCAGGACAAACTTTGTCTTCAACTTTTTTTATGGCGGGAGCAGCGCAAAAAGTTCCCTCAGATGCTCTGGAAGAAAAAATGTGGGAATTTTTGCGCGCACAAATGGCACAAAATGTCGAAGTTAAGCAGCCAAAGGCAGCCGAGGATGGAAGTGAAGTTGGCTGGGGTCGAGGGTGTTGGGCTGGCAGGCAGAATCAGCATATAACATGCTGCCCCACAGAGACTCTCCCCAGCCCAGGCTGCTGGCGAGGGAGTCTCGAGGACAAAACTTTACACAATAAAGGTCTCCTTTTTTCTGTCAGCACTCTTGAATATTTAAGGAGAAGGTGAGAGGAATTCCCCCTCCTCCCCCATTCTCCTCCTTCCGCTGAGACCTTCAGCAGAAGACTGTTGTTGCCACTATTTCTCTGCTCCAGAGAGCGCCTGTTGAGTCTCTCTCTGTGTGTGCGCGTGCGTGTGTGTGTGAGAAAGAGAGAGAGAGAGAGAGAGAGAGAGAGAGAGTCTGCCAGACAAAACTCATGTACTGGAAAGTCTCTGCTCTGTGAGCACCTGGAAGTGCCCACCTGCTTGTTCCAGCTCCAAAAGCAGACTGGACAACGCACCTTTTTGTCTGGAGGAGTCACTCTCTTCTCCTTCTAATATGCGTTCCACAGCACTGTAGATTGCGTGAAAAAAGCATTTTGGAGAAGGACGGGAAGTCAGTTGTTCCCTCAGCATGAACCAGGGGAAAGCCAGACAACGGGACCTTGAGGGGTGACACCAGCGAAGCTCACACAACATCATGGACAAAGGAACGTTACATCAGAGAAAAGCTTGGGACAATTCATTTTTTTCTCTTAAACCTACTAGGGCTAGAGGCTGGTTCAGCTCCACCGGGGTGGAATCTGGGAAAAAGAATGGGTCTAATTTTAGCCACAGGCTCCAGTTGCCCAAAATTGTGAAAAAGTTTGTGGAGGCTACACACACGCGCGTGCACTTCTTGTTCGTCTTGTTCATCATCTCCTCCTCCGGGAGCTGGAGTTGATCCCTCCTCCCTCGTATTGAACGATTCCAGGTGAAAGTCGTGATATACTTATGCAATAGATCTTTGAACGTGGAATATCCATCGATACCTTATATTTAGAACATGAGTATTTTTCAACACGACTCACAACAACAAATCGAAAGAAAAAAGGAAACTTTCTTCTCCTCAGCACGAAAGACAGAAGAAAGACATGTCTACGCTGACCGGATTTTCTCTCCTGCCACAGGGTGGACCAAAAGTAACTCGATTGGTCAGCCTGAGCAGGACGCACGAGCGTCTGTAACCTGGCTCGCTTGAAGGAGGAGGACATTCAAAAATCCCCTGCCTGCAACCGGAAGCGCAATAAAAGCCCCCACTGTAATACATCGAGTTACTTCTGGTCCACCCTGTCCGTGCCAGTGGCAACCCGGCCTTAAGTTGCTTCCCTTCATGACAGCCCCAGCTGCATATCTGCAAAGTTGAACAGGTTGAGGATCTGAGAGGCCGCGGAGTCTCCATCGGATGAGGCAGATATGAGATCCTAAGAGAAAAGAAAAAGCCTCGAGAATTCAGGAATTCGGGATTCCTCTGACATACCTGACACGAGCTCTTCTCTGCTATGGTTCGAGCTACTTTCTGGCACACCTCGATGCAATCCGGACCGCCAAACTGGAAAGAAAGCGATGTTGTTTATAACAGGCACGTGCAGGGGGTCCCAAACTCCTTAAACCTGTGAATACCTTGAGAACCACTGACGGCAGCAGCCAACTCCCGGCATCAAATGGAAGCTGCTGCCAATCTCACAATTCTGACCGATGTTGAAGGTTTGCCACAAAAAGGGATGGGCGAAATCAGGGGAGAAGGATTCAATTTTTGCAGTCAATCATGACTTTCCCTGGTTCGTTTGGTCTGAACGATGACAAAGGTTTGGGCAGCTCCAGGTTTGACGCTTTTGTTTCATTTTGCTCAACCGATGAGAAATTGCACTCAAGGATTTTTTGCATGCAAAGTTGCATCACTGCATGGGTTTCATGGTCATTGACTGCCAGTGCTGGACAAACTCAGCTGTGACCTCTTGATCTTGAGCTTTGATGACTGAGAAAGTT
>JAAUXU010044588.1_pt1 | contig 19341 bp, 21 predicted proteins | sample 7278151 | NCBI WGS metagenome assembly JAAUXU01 (sample SAMN14350113, study PRJNA611818) | marine sediment metagenome | isolation source: surface marine sediment (1.8m) | place: French Polynesia: Moorea | collected 2018-08 | reverse complement strand
TGTGTGTGTGTGTGTGTGTGTGTGTGTGTGTGTGTGTGTGTGTGTGTGTGTGTGTGTGTGTGTCTGGTGAAGAGTACTTGTGTTTGTTGCAGATGATGTGCGATTAGTGAAGAGCTTTTGTGTGCAAAAAAAAGAAGTGCATACATGTGGGTGTGCTGAGGCAGCCACTGTTGCACCGAAGCCTTTTCAGGTACCTTTCAGAACGTTTCACATACTCTGTCAGCGAAGAGAAATAAGTAAAAATTGTCGTCATTGTAATGCAGCTCTACCTCTCACCGTTTCACAATTGCAGGAGGACGCTATTCAAATATTTGCCACTCCCTCCTTTCTTTCTCTCTCTCTCTCTCCTTCTTTTGACTTTTTTTGTGTATCTCCCGGGAAGTTGCAAACAAAAAAAAAGTGAGCCTTAGATGACGAACAGTACAGCAAAACCATCTTCACACAAGTTCGTTCTCTTCCTTACTAATAGATTCTGTTCCAGAGGCTCGAATATGGCCTCCGCTCCGCCGCCGGAGTAGCTCTCGATGGGCAGGAACATCCAGCCGCTGGTGGGCGTCTTGTCGAAGGTCTTGTCGAACATGGTCTGGCGGCTCACGGCCACGTCGAGCCAGCGGGGGAGGGAGAACTGCGCCTCCACGTAACCCATACCTGCAGAAAGACAGCTTTCAAAGTCAAGTCCGCCATCCGTTGACTCATCTACTACTGATTGGGTTAAAGGGTGTCGCAGGTGAACTTCGGTCAGACGTGCAGGGATCGGAAAGTCGTCTATGACTCTGTTGCCACCCAAGCTTTCGAGTTCAGAGTTTCATCACGTCTTACTGTGGCTTCAAAGCTTCTGAGTTACTAAGCTTCTTTCACAAAACATTTAAAGTTTTAACTTTAAAAAACTTTACAAGTAGCCCTAGCCACATGTACACTGAATAACATTTGCTGCATGTTCCTTCTAGATCTCAAATCCGGACTGGCAATATCTTAAAAAATATGAACAACTGTGGAAATTTTCAACAATACCACACAGTGACCAGGAGTGATCAGTTTCATAAAATAATGTTTTTTGCTGGAGAAGTCTGGTGCAGGTGCCTGGAGGGGAAAAATGACCAGGTAATGTGGTGTCAGCACTTCTGGTCGGAGTGACCAGTTCTCACTAGTTTCAGTTAAGACCAACCCCCACCAAAACCCAGCTGTCATGTCCGGTTCTTCTTCGTCATTTGCAGCAAGTTGCCTTCAAAAGTAAACCATGGTCGTGTGCAGTCACGGTTAGTTAGAGGGAGTTAAATTCTTGACAAGGTTGTGTAAAAGCTACTATTTCACTTTTCGCCTGACAGTGGCGATTTAGACCAATCTCAACTTCCAGATGACACCCTCATAATAGTCCATGCTGAATTTCCAGATGTTTGTACTCTTAGAAATGGCACATTTAGTCCCAGAATGGCAGCTCTAGGAGCATCAAAATTGCATAAATAAAGCTTGCACCTGAACTGTAAACAAGATAGTGCACCAGCTCATTGATCTGCATCAATGCAATCTTTTCTTAAAGACTAGGTTGGGCAGCTCAGAATAAAGTGAGTTGGCAAGAAGGTCTGGCCAGGCTGGTCTTCAAGAAAAGACTGCCTCAAACTGGACGTCCAAGGAGGACAGGGAGGCAGAGCTGGCAGGTTCTCATTGGATGAACTGGTGTCCGTAATTGATGAGAAGTGGATACAGATTTGCCATACCTGCTAGGTGAAGAGAATATGCTGTCATCCAAGGGGTTGTTTAGAGAAGGCCATGTCTGCCAATGGTGATTATTTTGAGAAAAATTTTCAGTTTTGCTCCAAGATTTGTTTGATGTATATGCAATTTTGGCATCAGAAGTAGTTTCTTGAAGTAATAAGGGCATGAGTGTAGTAGCAAATTAGGTAAATTATAGTGGTACCAAGCATCAACTGCCAAGGACAGTCTCATCTTCCATATCACGTTGGTTTGAAACCAGGAAGACCATGTCAGGCTGAAATGGTAGATTTTAAAAGATCTTGTCAAGACTTTATCTCCCCCTCGGTACATTGTTGGGAGATGAAAAAGTAAGCTCAAATAACTGGAAAAAAGCTGCTTGACTGCAAGGAACACCTGTTTAAGCTGTAGTTCCTTCTTCTATTACCTGAATTGAAATGTCCAAAGATGTAATCTCTATGAGAGGGACCTGCAAATCTAGTATGGAGACCATCAAACATGTCACACTTGTGAGCAGCAGCCCTACCTCATCATATTTACTCCTCATGCACCTGCACAATGTGCAGGTAATGGACTGTTTTCTGAAAAGTACATTTGCAGGCCCCATGCGCTTTCCAGCAAAAATCCATCTTGGCCTGAAACTTGTCGCTGGAGTGCTGAAACCACCATCCCTGCTCATGCACTTTCGAGCAAAAACTCATGCAAATTTCAGCTTTCTAGGGCCAAGAGATCGTTTGAAAATTTCCACGTATTTTATAATGTTTTTAATGAAATTGACACGATCACCCTCAGTCTGAGTGCAAATTTGTGATCAGGAAGGAAAATGAAACAAATCTGGGTCCTTTTAAGAACGTCAAGATTTTTCTGGTTCAAAAATTCTCAATGGTCTTAAAACTTTCGTCAAAATACCCTTTTTCTGAGGTACCCTTCATCAAAGCGCTGCAACTGTCACGCCAATGGTAGTCTTGATTGAGGTGAACGCGCATTAACTAAAAATGTTCGGGACGCCTTAATAATAACACAAGTAAATAAAAGCACTCCTGTTGCTGAGACTAATTACTTTTAAGTGAGATATGTGAGCAAACATTTGAAGAAAAAGTCTTGAATTTCCCGGCCAATTCTGTAATTTGCCAGTGGGGCGAAACCCGATTGACGAAACCCATGTTTCTTATAGGGCTCTTCTACACCCTCAGTTTGGAAGATGAGGATTGTTTTCTCGGGAGAAACAATAGGAATTACCTCATTATTCAAAACATGAATGTGCTGCTGTCATTGGCGAGACTCCCAATCGTGTACAGAAAAATGTAAAGAAATTTTTGGTACGAAGGACGTTTTTAATGGCGTCTCATACACAGGGTCCATTATACAGGGTGGACCGGAAGTAACTACCATCAGTTGGGCATCCATAGCTTGGCTACTGCAGGACCTGGAGAGGGGGAATCTGTGGCAATGGACAGAGGAAGATTCAAGACCTTCAGAATCAAAACCAACCGTGGGGATGAATCGGACCTGCCCAAGGCTAACCCCCCCTTGAAAATGTGTTTTTGACGATATTCATGGGTATTTTATTCAAGTCATGGGACGCAATGATTTTTGAATGTCTTTGTTTTTGGACTGGCTCGTCCATGTCAATTTGACACTGCAGTACGATCAGCCCGTTATAAGAAGCATCTTGACACAGAAGACCCGCTGGTCCTGGTTGAAGCAATGCATTTTGGAAGAACTCTCCACCTGGCAAAACCCGGGTAAAATTTTCAACCCCCCCAAAAACAGTCTGAACCTTTGAGTCTGGGCAAATTTCTCTGTCTTTATGAAGGTTTTGAATCTCCTCTGTCCATTGCCACCGATCCCGCCTCTCCAGGCCCTGTGGTAGCTAAGCTATGGATGCCCAGCTGATGGTAGTTGCTTCTGGTCCACCCTGTACTGTGGGCGTCACATCTCCGTAGATCAATTAGCTCGACTGGTTATTAAGAGTAATTTGAATTTTCCGCTATTTTCAAAAATCGCTGAGTCCTTGGGACTACTGCGTCATGGAAAGTCGACCGCTGCAACCGCAAGATCGTCAAGTGGAACCCAGTGAGCAGCTGCTGCAGCACCTCAACTGCCACCGCTTGTCAGTCCAATCACGCGTCAAGGCAGGCTGCTCCAGAGGATTGTCAACATGGGCGGGAAGTACTTGGAGTGCCTCATCCACCACGAGCCCGCAGAGGAGTGGTCATAAATTAATTAATGCACCACATCCGTAGTGTTAAAGAAAGGAGAAAGTTCCCGCCGGCTATTATATTCATAGAACTTAATCGATTATTTACTGGCGATCCTCATTTGGCGGACGCCCTATTAACGTAGCTTCACTTAACGAACAAACCAATATCGATACCTTGTTTGTTTTCGTATAACAGCCACAATTTTGGCTTTATGAAGTAAGCTGTTCACTGTCTAGCCGAATTTTGGCAATGACACTTCTCTAAATAAACTCAAGATCTGGCCGAATTTTTAAGATTGCCTCTTTGTGCCAATTTTATCACCAAACACAGCGAAAAATATTGGCAGCAGAACCTGGTATCTTTTGCCCAAAGGTCCCCATTGACTGGCTTTAACAATCCTACTCTGTGACGGAAAAGTCTCGCATTCTCCAGTCTATTGCGTAATATTCGAATTTTGGCTGAAAGAAGATCATTCCTCATTGCGTCCCGTAAGTGGGGAATACCCGTCATCAGTCGACAGCGAATCTTTCATCATTCCCCATACACAATTCTGGTCGCTTGACCTTGACCTTCAAACTATAGAAGGTGTGGAAAGTGTTTCTTTGCCACCTGTGATATCCACTTGAAGAGGCGGAGATTGATGCGAATTGAGCTTTCTGACAACAGGTCTACGGCGCATGGAAGCATTTTTTTCACTTGGAAACACCAATAGTCGACCCAACGAGAAAAAAAGGCCTTGGAGGCAAGAGAGTCAAAAAGTTGCAGGACCAAATATGTATTTCCGGCTGCCCTTTCCAGAGGCTCGGAACAGCTGAGCCAGTGACAGCCCTACTCCACCACCTTCCAACATTATCGCTGTTAAAGTCACCCCTGAAAAATTTGTGCAGGTGCTCAGGCTTGCCACTTAGATCAGGTCTGGCAACGTTGGCAATGAAGACGTTTGGGAGGTATCTGGCAAGCCTGAGCACCTCCTCTCGACCTCCAGGGGTGGTGTAAAATGTTAGACCTCAATGGTAGTGATGTGATCGGGTTGAGGCCGAGCCCGAAAACCAGGTACCCTAGAAACAGTGTCATGGCCAGACCAAACCAGATTTTTGAAATTCAGGCTCAAGCTTCCTTCAAGGCCGAACTCGGGCCTATCCTATCCTGGATGTTGCGCAAAAGACAGACTTTCTGGCTTGACTTAGCCAACCTCTCGGCTGAGATTGTTTTGCATTCTGAGTTTGGCCTGACAGTTGACAGTTCTTTTGTGGTCTTAGGCTTCTGTGACATAATTTTACCCCACCTGACCCAGTGTTGGTTCCTCAATTAAGAGTGAATTCTCCTGAGCCCGAAATAACCCATGCCCGACTTTTTTCAACTCGATTACATCCCTACTCCATAGACCCCGCTCGAACTCAGCCTACAGACATAAGTACGTAACAAAACATCTACATATATAAGTATTGTCCTACCAGGCCTCTGAAAGAAAGGGACAGCTGTCGATAAACTGGATAATCTGGCGAATAAATGGATATCCAGGTAAAGCATAGGTAAAAGGGATCATCTGGCACATAAGTGACCAATTCTTTAAAGTCTCTTATTTTATCGATGTCATTGACGAATTAATGGCGATGTGTCGGGCTAGTTTTTTGGGGGGTCGGGTCGGGCTGGCCGAAAGTGGCTCCCACCCCTCGAGCTCGGGCCCGGGCTCGAAGCGTCTCTACGAATTAATGCTTGCTTTGACTGCGATGGACACCAGTGCTTTCTCTTCTCTCCAATGGGGATATTTGTTGCCGCATCTGGAGCACTGCAATGTTTCAGGCGGGTCGCCCGACAACCCTAGGGAACGACTACAAATGTTCCTCTTCTAGCGGTCGAGGCAGGTGCACGATGCCTCCAGATACAGGGTGTCAGCGCAGTAGCTTTGCCACCGACCCTCACAACTTGAACTGCTTCAAGCGCTGCCCAAATGTGGGCTGCCGCAGCACTGCTCAAGTAGAGAACTGAACCCTTCACGTTCAAAAATCTAACTTTTTGCGTCAATTTAAAGTGATTTTAAAAGGAAGAGGTGACACTGATTTGGGAGGTCTTCACACGGTGTCTGTGCAGGAAGTCTATGCACTTAAAGTCATGGAAGCCACAATCAGTGTAAACTAGACATTCAAATTTTTTTCATTTCAACTTTAGGATAGTTGACTTTACAACAGTACTTTATGTTTTACAACATTACTACGGTTTAAAATAACGCGTAAAAGCAATTTTAAAGTGACAGATCATTCTGATACATTCTCACTGAGTCCGCACATCCTTCCCAAGCAGACATACATCGAACTTGGTGTTCACGCACCGCACGATGCAACAGGGAAATACTGGATGGCTGGAGGGGCTGCGGGTGATGTCAACATACTTTTTGTGGCTGGAATGGATAGTGATTACGTCAGAGTGCTTTGCATGAGAGTCCCTTTTGCATTCATTTGGCTCATGCTAAGAAGGTCTAGAGGAAGAACAAATTTTCCGCCCTCTTTGTACTGCGTGCGGGAGATAAAGTAGAGGTTGGGACTGCTCAGGCACTACAAAAAAAATTATGGCCGCCAATAAATGGGACCTGCAGTTTCATTGTAGTCTCAATAAAATTGTATGTTCATGAACAATGCAAAATGGACAATCTCACATAAAACACAGTAAGTGCCTTCAGCATGTGGCATTTTACTAACACTCGGTTTCCGCAGGCCTCATTCCTACCCTCGCTTCTTGGGCAGCAACACTTTCAGGCTGCAGAGACCAAGTGTTCGCAAAAATGCTACTTTGCCAAACTCTCGTAATATACTATATCGTCTAGTTTACTGCAACAACCATTGTAAGCTGGTAAAATGGCTTTCCAGTGCCTCTCTGTACGTTCATCCTCCTCAGCTGCGTGTGGGCAAATGGTGACCAGATTTCCTTTCTTGCTTCTAGTCATGAGCAAGTGCTTCTCCAGTCAAAATTGAGTCAGAGGCCCACAGCGCGTCAAAATTTCCTTTCCATTGATGTAAACATTGCTCGATTCATGCCGTGATTGTGGAGTCAAAGGTCAATCTGGAGGAAGAAGATCTGCTCGCACCCTCTAGGTGTCATCGGTCGGTGGTGCCCTTGACCTCTCCAATGGACTCTGGACTGGAGAAGAACTTATTCCAAACTTTTTGCTCCTTGTCAGTGACAGCAAAATTCATGGCTGGTGACGACTGCCAATGCTGCCTGTACCGTCAGGTGCCTCTGTTGCATCAACGTTGGTACCCCATGGTGAGAATTTTGCCCGCCGTGCAAGGTCGGGAATTGGCGTGACGCAATGCAGAATGAAGTCTTACCTCCATGGTTTGCAGTGCACTGGCCAGCCCTCCACGGTCTTGTCACTTACTGCCAAAGTGTGCGATAAAAGGGGCCGCTTCCTCAGTGTATTCTCATTCTCCACAGTGCAGTTGATTGCCTCCATAACCATTGTTGGTGCTCGGGTGACCAAGGGCAAAGTCCTCGTGCCAGTTCTGGTCGATATTGAGCCTGTTGGAGTACTCGGAGAACGGGGGCCACTTGCTGGCTCCACTTCCGCCGGAAGAGAACTGCTGCAGTCTGAAATGGACCTGGCGTCCATCGCGCTTGGACTTTGGCGATGTCCTGATGGCGGACGTCGGCCCTCCCCCTGACATCAGTTACGAGACGCAACCGCTTGCCCACATGAAACATGAAGACTCAGTTGACTCCTGTTTAAAAGCCAACCTGAGGTCATTCGTGCCGCCAGGTGCAGATTGGACGATCAAGACATCTGTTGAAGAAGCATTGTCTGCCACGTCAGACACATCTCGTGTCAGCGCAGAGAAGAGGAACTCGGATCAGAAGTCTTTCCACACGACGTTGTACGTGGTATCTGCTTGAACGCTCTCGGGAGGTGCTTCGTTCTCAGCGCGTTCAAAGGGACGTAGTTCAAGTCTCCATCCTCACAGCTGACTTCGAAAGCACAGACATACGGCGAGCCAAGGTCATTGGGGACAGGGGTCTTCTCATTTGCCCACTTCATGAGCTTGCCAAATGAGATCCATGAGTTGCCAAGAACTTTGGTCTGGACATGGACAACGTAATTTCCTTAGCCGGATTTGTGATGGGACAGAAATGTTCCTCTCTCTGTCTGCACGCAGAGGAGGACTTTTGATCTCTTCGTGCGTTTTTGTGCGCCATAAACTATTCGTTTTCTGCCTGGTAATGGTTGTGACGTCACCAGTTTGAACGTTTTCCTGTTTTTCCCCTCTCAGCTGTGTGGGGAAGTCTGCAACACCAATACATGACTCTTTCACCAATCAGCGAGGCAATTGTTGAACAGCAGGACATAGGAAAAACCGATATTGTAGCACTTCAGCCCAGCCAAAGGTTGGGTCAGTTACCCAGCTGATTTGGCACAAACACATTTCCCGACACTTCAAAAACTTTGGGGTTAATCTACGACGAATAAACGCATTTGACTCTTGGTATAACAAACGTCCTTCTCAAGAATACCTCTGCAGTAACGAATTTTAGGCAGCCATTGACTACGCTTCAGACAGTCAGCGTAGGAAATGGCTAGTCGGAGATGCGTTAGTGTGGCACCTGTAAAAGTCATAGAAGAACTAGTACTTGCCTTCTTTTCAGCTAGCGATTGTTGCAACACCGTTCAAAAAGGCTACACTGTTCAAAAAGCCTACACTTTTTAAAAAGGCTGCACTGTACAAAAAGTCTACACCAGTAGCTTCTAACTGGTGGGGACCTCAGTCCTTGGAGATGACACTGCAGGTGAGACACAGCAAAAACAGGACATGAAGCTAGACATGGAATTTTCGACTTCCGAAGTTAACATGGGAGCTGATAAAATTATTGGTGTCACTTCTTCCGTTGCCCGACACTTCTTATCTACTGAGAGGTGGCGGTCAAGACGCCCGTTGCCACGCAAATCGTGCATATAACACGAAAGTCGGGCGCATAAAACCTTCACCACCATCCCCGCTCCAGAACTGGGTCTCTGCAATAAGAGTCAGCTGTTCCCATAGGACGAGATGGCTCAATGGTGGTCAGAGTGTGAGCATTCTCTACACATCGTGTGCTACATACTTTCTGGGGTGTCGTCGTTTCGAATCCTGCTCCTTCTTGATTTCCTGATTCTTACAAAAACGAATTTTAACCCATTCTTTGAAACCAACTTCAAAAAATTTAACAGTTGAACAGAAAACGTGAAGACGTCCATTTGGGCAAGGACTACACGCACTCCCTCTCTTGGACTTAGCTGCTCTCAGGCCAGGACGACCATTAGGACGACATTATCATCAGTTTCTATAATTTATGAATTAGGAACCAAGCCCTTGAGGATGTCTACTCCAGGATCACCCATTTTCTCTCCATAGGAAGAAAAAGACAAAGCTGCAGTAATAGCAACTGAAATTTTTAGATGTCATGCAAACATTCCGATACATCAAATCTTCAGGTTTCACGAGGTTGACGTTGTGGGTGAGAACGGTTTTCTGGCTGTGAGAGGATCAGCGCAGTGAATAAGGGTCCAAGTGTCCCACCAGAAAAGTCCTGTGTAAAAGTAACACTGGACAGACCTTACGGCATACAATTCCACTTGTTTCCTTCAATTTCTTTCTTCTTTCATTTCTAATATAAAAGTTTAAAAAGTTGGCATTTCTAGTTGGTGTCCGAGTTTTTGATTTGCTGCTGAGAGAGGAGGATTTGTTGCGTGAGTTCAATAGATGAATCCAGGCTAGAGCTGCTAAATTAATCACTTTTCAGTGCCAGCTGATTAAAGTGAAAAGGAGGCCTCTAATAACGATCGATCGATTAAAAATTATACATTTTTTTAACACAAGAAGTCGCAAATCAAGCTCCATTTGCTGCACTGGAGCAGAAGTGAGGGTCACAAACACACAGATGCGAGAAAGCTCATCTGAATTAGTTTTTAGCTCGCTTTCTTATCCAAACACGATGTAAGAAAAGCTACTGTGTCAACTATTTTGCCTATAAGTGATATCCTTTGCTTGGTGATGAGAAACAGAGTAGCGTTGACGCTTTTCTCTGCCTTCAGTGAAGTTGAGGGGAGGGTTAGTAGGGTTTGACATCATCTTTTTTAGATCGCTAGGGGATCAGGTTTGCCAGATTCGTTGCAGTTGCTAAAACAATTCAAAATTGGTTATCATTTTAATAACTTGAAAAAGGCGATGAGCTGATCATTTTCAATCGCTTACTGCACCAATCCCAGCTGATCAAAGACGACAACAAATAACTTAAATGATCATTCCACAGGGGCATACCAAGTCTCATGAAGGTTAAAGCGTCGAAGCCAAATCTTAAGTATCTTACCTTTTCGCTATATTCGAGATTCGCATGTTTTTCGAGGTGTGCACGCCCTGCTCCCCAACAACGCAACAGCAAAGCGTAAAAGGGCCTTCCGAATACTAAAACAGGTGAGCATTCCCCAAACATGCATCATTGATTTGGAGAGGGTATCACTACAGGGACTCCAGTAGGAAGCTCTGCAGGGATGTTGCTTCCGGTTATCGGAGGCAGAGAAAGATTTACAACCAGCCTTCTCGGAATCACCAACAGCCACCAACAGCCTTCTCGGAATCATTCAATATCCGCATTGTTATAAAGTTCCTATGCCCCTATATGAATGACTGATTTGAGCCACTGGTGGACTCGTTGCAAAATTTAAACCCTGACATCTTTGAAGTCTTAGCATACTTTTAAAATATGTACATGTAGCAAAGTTGCGTGGAGTAAGGAGAGTTCCCTCCAGCAGCGTGGAATGGGCACACCCACAACAAACAATCCGCTGGAAGGTTGACAACGAGCCGTCCAGACTTTACTTCATGGACCCCACTAGTCTATTTGAAGGTTCTTTGTTGCCCTGCAGAAAGGGAAGGCGTTGCAAGATGCCAACCTCATTGCCATGATGGCTGGCCTTGTGACCCAAAAGGAGTACAAGAATGCTTATGACAGACTGAAGGCCCTGATCCTTCTCAAACTAGCACCAGCGACTTCAAAACTACAGTGGGCACCGGATATAGCGACCAGACGCTTACAGCATCCACTTTGGCCTGGTCATAGAATAAGAACTGCCTCATCACTCTGGATGCAATGATCTACAACTCAGATGCAGTGGTCAGGTGAAACAAGGATTGACATTCTCCAAACTCAATCTGTGTGTCTCTTTACAATTACACTTTACAATTCTTCTCATTTAATTTTCATACCCATCAAAATCCAGCTGCAGTAGCTGGCATTTGCGGATATATGAAAGGTTCTTTGTATCTGTTATGGTCGCAGATGACAACTTGTCAAATTTGCAACTGTTACCGTTGTGAGACACAAGCTGAGTTGGGCCTTGCGTGTGGATGGTCTGAAGATTGACAAGACTCTTGTTGAAATCTGCAGTCCTCGCGTTTGGCTTAAGTGTGCACCCCTTTTTATGCCTGTCGATGCCGAAGCAACTAAGTCTGATATAACGCCCAGCCACTTAAACCGACCAAATGGCTCAGGTCCCAAAGTGGTCGCTACATCCGGCGCTCCCTGTACCTATTTCATTCCTAGCTGAGGGAAGACGCTGGCTCTTTCGTGGCCAGCGCTTTTGGACCAGCTCTTCTGGACCACACCGGTACAGACACCCCCACACTGAGCCCGGCCTTCAGTACAGCGAATCACCTTCGGAGTAGCGAATTTTTCTCTGCTAAACAAGAAATTCGCCATCCTAAAGGTTCCTAAAACTGCCCTATCCGACGTTACCGAACCCACAGCTGTCACTGCATAAAGACCAATATGCGTTGGTCACAGTGAACCCCCTCCCTCTAAAAAATACGATGGATGTAACGCCACTTTTGATGAACCCTGTATTCTTTGTTGTGCTCTGTAAAACGCGAAGCAAGAATCCGGTTTCAGTATGTTGGAAATATATATCCAACACATACAGTATGTTTCGAAAGTCCCGTCTGGCCTTAAAGGTCAGCTCCTCGTTTATGACCACTTCCAGAGCTAGCTGCCTTTGGAATCATTTGACGTTTGATCGTTTACAATGTTCTCGTCTGAGATGTGCAGCACATGTGTGTGGATGTGGGTGCACGTGTGTGCGCATGCGCACGAAAGTGAAGTCACTGCACTACGTTTGCCCCGTACAAACATGCAGTTCAATTCAAGGTTCCTTCATGACTCCCCCCCGCTCAGGGGCTTCTGTTATGACAACCCAGTTTCCCACCAGGGTTTCTTTATGTCCTTTTCACAGCTGCTCCGAATAGAAGCCTAAATGTTCAGTCAGCGCAGCTGAGGGAATAACTGCAACGAAAGTCGAAGTCCACCAATGAAAACTTTGATTCTTCTATCTTCGAGATAAGTGAGAAAAGGCAGATTGGCTTAAGATTAAGATAAAGGTCCTGACCCGAACTTTGGTAATCTGGCAGCTGTCATTCTTGGGCGGAACACCACGGACCATCGATCTTTTAGGGGGGGGAGCATTTTGAGAGACCCTTGAGAATGAGACTTCCCGATATTAGCCAAACCCTTATTCTGGCCTACTTTGAATGATGAGAGAGTTCATTTGGTGTGTACTTTTGTCGGATGTGAAGTGGTTGCACTACCGAGTTCACTGCCAGCACCCTGTGGCAGGTACGTTGTCTGACCTTTGGGCTGTTAATGCATCGGAGTATTCAAGGAGTCGAGTAATGAGGTACCAATGTAAGCAAATCTTTAATCTGTTGTGTACCATAGATATTGGCCTAGACCACCGTTTTATCACTTTCTGCGCGGTATATTTGTTGCCGGACTTTATTTGAGGACATTTTAGGCAAGTGTGACGAAGAACTAATCAGTTTGTGACTCCCGTCTCTGCCTTCAAAGTTTGCTAGCCGCAGTACATAAAGATGTTAGGTCCACATGTTAAACTTAAACAGGACCAGCTTAGTCACTTAACAGATACTGCGCAACAACTGCACTGTAGGTCAATGAAACTGAATTGCAAGTGCTATCATAATGTCTTCTATCCGGCCCTGGACATTGTTCTGATCAAAGAGTAGACACATTCACCATTTTGCAGAGAAAAGTTCGCCACCTGTTTAGAATATGAAGCAAACAATTGCTTACTTGAAACCTCTGTAAATAAAGATTCAGTCTGAACAGGTGCAGTACATTAGTCTCAGCCATCCGGTCTTGTCTGTCTTGAGGCATTCAGTAATGCGTGTTGCAGGATTGCAAGACTTGTTGAGATTACTCCACTGTGCCATGACTGACTCAATAATCATGACAAATTTAAACAAAGTGGAAGTTCCATTAAAGTCGTTTCTTGTGACCATATTAGGACGTTCCAATGTTTTAACAAAAAAGCGGCCAAAGACGTATGTTTGGATTAGTTTCTTACCTGTTGTTCCAAATTCAGGCCAAAAATGCGGATTTGCCATCGCGCTGTGTTGGATTGTTCAATTTTTAATGAGTTAACATTCATATTCGAGCGTGTCTTCGTTTCGATGAGGAAGTCAGCTACCGCCCAGTCCTCTCATGGCAAGTCTTGAAAGCCCTAAAGGTCGCCATCGGAGACGCCGCGACCCCCTTTCATTAAGTACTTTTAAAAGGCAGACATAAAAAATTTCAGGTCCCTACTTAGTCTCCAGGGTGTTCTTGCGTTGATTTGGTGTCATTAGGACTGCAGGGTTGTTTCAGAAGTGCAAGAAGAATGTCAGCTAATTTTTGAACTTCCAGTGCATATTCTGGTCTTCTACGGTGACATTCAACACAAACTCCAGAAATAATTCACACGAATGTGGAGTACCTGTTTTGCTTCCTCCGTGGTAGAAGTAGAAGTCCGGCTGGGTGATGTAGACCTCCTTTTCCCTAAACACAAAATGAGACATTGAAGCCACGTTTTCTTGTACACAAAAAACTTGACAAAGTTGAAGTCCAAGTGGCGCACCTATTACAAATGGTGCATTGTCCATTTGTCCTTGACGCAGAAACGACGCCAACCCTTTGTCATGTACAGGGGGAAAATCAGCATAAACCAGACTACTCTTTGTATTGACTTAAATAAAAAAGCTTTAGCTGTGATTCTTATGTGAATAGTCGTTGAAACACTCAAAAAAGTTTTATACATAATTAACAAGAAAAATAGAGATTGTCATGTAAGGTGACAAGTGGAGGAATTCAGAGTTGCGGGTTTTCCAAGACCAAAGCACTATAGGGTGTAACGAAATAACTTTGACACTCTCCGTTTTTCAGCTTCTTGTGATTTTCTTGAATTGTATGGACAAATTGCACAAATTTGAAGATATTAATTATTCCCATGACCTTAAGTCCTCAATAATGCTTCCCTGGCCTCAACAGTGTCAGTGGGATGCTTCCTGAAGGCAATGCAAACCTAGCGGATATCCTCACTCATCCTGTCAAAATGGTCATCCACAGAGGCCTTGAGTGTCGCGATGTTCGGCAGTCCAACCCCACAACCCAAGCTCTGAATGTGTGGCCAGAAGGCATAGTCCAAGGGATTGGCATCAGGACTGTATGGTGGCCTCATCGTCTTGGACCAAAAATCGAGCGTATCAGCATTGCCCGTAAAGAACTTTTGGGTCATGTTTCCTTGGCCCCTTCCTGCTGGCGGACAACATTGCTGTTGGGGAAGTTGTCTTGGGCCCAAGGAATGAGCTTTGTGACCAAGACATCGACAGAGCACCTCTTTGTGAGCCTCTACCTGACCGGAAACCAAATCAGCCACATCACTAGCCAGTTAGAAGCAACAAAGATGAGGCGGTGTGTTTGGTCATTGTGCTGATGTTGCCCCACTTGGGGCCCCCAAAGGTCACAAAGTAGTCGTTGGGGCAGTTTTGGACAGGATTAACCGTCCAAGTCTTTTTGTTGCTGAAGATGATGACTTGACGAGCCGGCTCTGACTTAAGACCATTTTTTAAGGAGTCCTTGGCAATGGTTCAGATGCTTTGGTGACAAGGAGCTTTTTCAACATCACCAAGGACTTCCCACCCTCCTTTTTGACCGCTCTGCTGACTGTCATCACTCAGACCCTGGTGTCCTTGGCATGTGGCTGCGTCAACTTGGCTGAAGCCTATTTGACACTGTTCTTGACAGCCATAACAGGCTTTCAACCATCTTTTATCAAGACCCTTGCCCTCATTCAGTCTCTGTTTCACGGAGCAGACAGTCGGCCGCCAGATCCCCACAGTCCTCATGATGGTTGAGGAGGCCATCCCCGCAAAAAGGAGAGCAGACAACTCAATGCGAGTAAAGAAAGGATTGACAGCAGAACAGGAGCTAACTTATTTGCACTTGCAGCTACTAGTGAATTGCTGGGGTCATGATGTATTATTATTATTATTGGATGGCTGTGAAGCAAAAACCAAGTGTAAAAGTTGTTTAAGATCTGAACAAATGGGGGCCTGGAGCCTGCTCCATGTCACTCTCATCAGAGTACTTCGCATGGTCTTAGGGGTCCATTTGCTGCCGTTGTTGAGTGATGTCGGGACAAAAGAACAACTTCTCTCTCATGCGTAAACAATACAAGAATAAGCTTTGTTCTTGCTCAACTGCCCCTTGTAAAACAAAGTGAAGAGTGACAGAAATACCTGGTATAAGTTTTGCACCTCTTTTTCAGTCTCCATCAGTCTGCTGCATGAAATGAAGCAGTTAGTTCTCTTCGAGTCTTTGACAGGACCTTGAGCACTGCCTTGCCGCTGCTCTCTATTTTGATGTCAGTAAAGGATCAGAACAAGACAAGTTTTCTGCCAATGCATCACTCAGCGCAACCAGCGGCATAAATTTGACGCAAAACCTCGTCAAACAATTGATTTTATCTCTGCCAAGTATTCGTATTGCACTTTCTGAACAACGATTCTTTGACTTAGGAAAAGTTGTAAAAACGCTTCCAGTCGTTCGCTGTGCTCCACCACAGCGTCCACTAGAAAGTTGGATGGATGCTCCGCGCACAAGTGCACGGTTCTATGCAGCAAAACTGGTGGCCTCGTGATTTGCGTTTAAGATCAAGGTGTCACGAATACTTTCAAGTCTTACTACGCCCGGTATAGGAGGTAAACAATGCTAGAGAGTGGGGGGAAAGTTAATTAAACAAATACCTCTTAAAACAATCTGCACACCTTGCACAATCTCTATCTCTTCAAAAATCCATATCAGTTGAGGAGCTACAAAGAGGCGCAGCCTTTACAAGTTGCCACAATTTCTGTGATGAGCTTTAGCAGGAGCTTCTCCAGCTTACTTTCAGTGTCCAGCAGTGAAATAAGCTCAACTCCCGCTCCGACGGGCCCGTCAAGGCCGAGCCCGCCCCGATCCATCAGGTGCACGACTTCGACCCCGGACCTCAACTTAAAGTGTCAGTGGATCGCAAAGGCATCAAGAACTGTCCCACTACTGGCTGCAAAGCGGAGGACCCGACCAAGCGCTGAACACCTGACTTGGCAAGGATGTCCCACTCGTGATTGGCCCTGCAGGACGGCGCCAACTTGATGAAATCAAGAAGCGATTTGGAGCTGCAGCCGTGTTCGATCTACCCGATCTAGACAAGTCATTAGTCCTGATGCAGGCGTGATAGGACGTCTGACTCAGCTGCGGGAAGGACCTGGGCCATGAGCGTGTTATTATTGCGTACAACTCACACTTGCTGATCGTCACTAAAAAGCACGGATCGTCCTGCGCAAAAGAGTTTCTCGCCGTTCTTTACGGCTCTGCGAGTCTTTACTGCGGCGCGACAAAGCAAAAATGGGTATCAACTTTTGTGCTGCTCTAGCTCACTTATTTCTGCAAATTCAAATTTCCTGCCTAAAAAACAGTTATTGCTGCAGATATTATAAAACCTTTTGTTTCAAAAAGATTGCTCCATGATGTCGACCGAGAGGCAGCACCTTTGCTCGGCGCCCATGTGTCACCAAAGACCATTACCGAGACCGTTGAGTGTGCCTTGTCAACCGTTTTTCTCGTCAGACAGCGGATTGATGAAAGTGGAACGGCCGAGAGGGAATGGTGGCCAGAATAAGGTCAGGATGGACGAATTCAAGGCCAATGTGGCAAAGGCCGTCAAGGAGTAGCAGACTACGAGCATGAGGCAGATGATCAAGAGCTTTTAGAAGAGCACGATGACTCCGAGAAATGAGGTTCATGAGCTTGGCTTCAAGTCCTACGTTCGGCGGAGGAGACAGCTGTTGCTGCCACGACGAAAGACCAAAGTCACCAAGGGCTCCAAGTTCCCTAGTCATCCGACCAGTTTTTCTGGGACAAGAAGAACTGGACAGCTGACCAAGCCGGGAATGCCCCAAATGACCAGTATTTGAGGAAGTCCTGCCCACCAACCCGACGAAGTACCTTGCATCGACCATGATGCTAGGGGGGGGACATTCTCTGGCGGCAAGCAGATGCCCCCTTAGTGGTTCCTTCGAGGACTCCGGATTAATACAGCCGAGTATATCCACACCCATAAGACTGCGCGGTAAAGCCTTGGCTCCGCACTCACGTTCTGGCGGCAACAATGTGTGGCAACAGGACTCAGCACCCATCAGCCGAGACACAGTCATGATGTGACAAGCATCTAGCTGACTTCTGGCCGCGGAAGATCTGGGTGCTGTCATCCCCAGACTTGTCTCCATTGGACTATGAGGCCTAAGGCACTGTGGAGGCAAGGGCATGTGCTACCCCACATAGCGGTGTTGAAGAGCACAAGGTCCCGGTCGAGAAGGAGTAGACTGAGACGTCGGAGGAATTCTTCAGGAAGACATACATACAGGGCCTTCAGGACATAGGCTTGAGCTGATGTTGGAGACTGAAGGCAAAACTTCAAAAAATAAGGGGTACAAGCCCCCCCCCTCCTACACCTTCAACAGGTTTTAATTCAGCTCCGTCTTCTACATGATGAGAGGCGGGCTTTGTTGATCTTGACTTTGCCAATTTTCCGATTTTCGCTTTCTCACTGCATCTCAATATTTAAGTCATATCTTTTGAATCGAGTGGAGGAATTGTGACAACGATCATTGCAGAGCGCAACGTTTTTAAGACATTGGCAGCGATTGGTGTCACACTTCTTTGTCCAAACACATTTTAAGTAGCCCTGTCCAAGACCTCTTTCTCACGGACGGACATTTCTCGGTGCTTTTTCTGACATAACTTGGAGACACGGGACATTTTTTGTACCATCTCCAACTTGTTCTGTGACCACTCTAAATTGGCACATGAGTCAAACTTCTTCAAAATGAGAGTAAGTGACAGAGATTTCAGATAACAAATCAAGCAGCTAAGAACAGTATGAGACAGACATAGTGCATGACGCAGAGCACTATGTCTGTGTCTCTGTGACTTGGCAACACTGATGAAGAGAGAGAAGCGAGGTAGGTTGAATGGTGCGTGGATCATCCAGCCACTTTCAAAAGTAAAAAGAAAAAAAACTTGAACAAAACAGGTTATGATGTAGAGCATGTGGATGACACGAAGAGCAAGACAGACAGACAGACTTAGCGCTTTATGAATGTCAGGTTGGTTTAGACTAACCCGGAACACCAGGTACCTCCACTGGTTGATTCATAAACCAAATGCAAACATCTGGACAACAGACATGCGGCTGATCAGAGCAATGTTGGGAAGGATGCATGCGGCTGGAGTGGATGGCCGTGTTGCAAAAGCTGTAACCTGATCAAAACCCTGCTGACTTTAACAACTCACTTAGGAATTGAATGAATGTTGATATGAATAGCATTAGGCAGGCCATAAATTTAAGGGGGGGGGGGTAGAATAAAATTTGTCATGCTTTGACTGTGATGTTAAGGGAAGGAAAAAAATCTCTCCGGAGATTTAGGCTATTCAATAATACCCCTCTAACCCTCAACAAGCAAATCAAACCCCAAACAAAGCTGCAAGCCGTGCTCTTCTTAACGAACTCTTTTTCGATTTAAAACAACTGTTTGTCGAAAGACAAAAATAACGGACGTTGTCGATATGATCGGTGTTCATGAATAGATAACGTTGTGTACATAACGTGTTTGGGGTACTTCATCCAACCCATAGAAAAGCTATAGAATGCTGATCACCAGCATCTTTGTAGCTGCTGCTAGTTCACTAGAGTCAGCTGTCGAATGCTGGCAAGAGAGGAGCAGTCGATGTTCGAATGAGAGTGCTTCGCAGTCAAGATTCGAGTGAGAAGTGTGTTGCAGTCAAGATCATTATGGTCACCATATGCTGTGCCATAGGCTGTAAGTATTATATATGGCTTTGATTCATCTTGTTTTCAAGAAATATTTCACCATTAGGCAAAAAAAGCAATTCAAAGATGACAATACAGATAAGAGGGAAAAACCAAGGAAATGCAATCCACCAATCAAGAATCATTCAGGGACTGTAAATATTTGTGTAAAGCAAGATTTCTCACAATAAAAGTATTCCTTTTTTCTATGCACTTCCTGAAATA
>JAAUXU010015965.1_pt1 | contig 19343 bp, 15 predicted proteins | sample 7278151 | NCBI WGS metagenome assembly JAAUXU01 (sample SAMN14350113, study PRJNA611818) | marine sediment metagenome | isolation source: surface marine sediment (1.8m) | place: French Polynesia: Moorea | collected 2018-08 | reverse complement strand
TTCGACCTTTGGTTAAAGCCTTTAGCTTTGATTCGACCTTTGGTTAAAGCCTTTAGCTTTGATTCGACCTTTGGTTAAAGCCTTTAGCTTTGATTCGACCTTTGGTCAGACCTTGGAGCCGTTTGCGGTCGTTGCTGCCGGACCAGTGTCAAATGTGCAGCGGACTCTCCTGTCCTATAAAAGAACGCAAGTGTTCAAGTCTTACACAGGCCCTGACCTTCAGGCAACGTCAAAGTTGAATGCAGCGTTTCTGTCAGTTCTTGGAATGTTCGGAATGCAATTTGGTGTGTTTGCCCAAGGACAAGCAATGAATGTTTAAGTCAAATGCTTCTTCAGGAAAAGATGCAGCACTTTGGCTCGCCCTACAAGTGCTCATAGATGAGTTCTACCAGTTTACTTTAAAGTCTATTGTTGCTTCTGTGTGTGCAGAGTCTTTTAGACGACTTAGGTCCATTGTCCAGAAGATCCGAGGGTCTTACAGGAGGTGCTCCAAAATCAAGAATGTTCTCAGTTATGCCCTAAGCAACCTCTGAATCCCAACTGCTTCCCAAGAGTGAAGCAGACGAACTGACTGGCGATCTGCCTCTGTTAAGAATATTTCAGGAAAGGTGGGTCTCAATCCGAATCGGTACAGGGAGGCTTAGCAAATGAGATTGAGAGCTCGGACAGTCTTGTCCTTGCCATTGCTGTTCTCAAGATTGACAACAGTCAAGATTAGTCGTGATTCTCCATCATCAGGTCATAACATTGTATTCCCACAAGCACCGTTGGTCACTTAGAAATCCCGGCGACTATACAAGTCCAATATTTTGATTATCTATACCTATACGTAAAGGAAAAATTGATTTTTTTTTGTCCCTTTGTTGTAACCATAGGACATCAACCCCCAAAGACCATGTATATTCTGAGTCAGCATGACGGGGGGGGGGGGGAGAATGCTTTTGGCCACTTTCTGTCAGGGTTAGGGTCTCAGGTCAGGTGCAGGAACGGATTTGTCAACCGGTGGGTTAAGGAATTTCTAATCGCAAAAAAGCAAGCACAACTGACTGTTCCTCAACATTTCTGAGGGTGAACTTCTTCACCTCACGGCAAGTTACGGCTAAGGAAGCAACCAAATTTGACGGCGTGAAGTGCACGTGACCCAGAAAAGTGGGTCAAGTCTGCCAGCTTTGAGTCGAGGCAAGACCAGCTTGGCATTGAGCGCGAATCACGTGTTCAGCAAGGGTTGAGTCCGCGCTGGTGGGCAGGATTGCAGTGAGTCTTATAATAATGCCGAGTACCTCTTCTAGTGGTGAATAAAACTCTGCATCAGATTACCGTCAGCAAATTATGACATACACTAGACTCTCGATGGGTGGATCAGTTACTTGAGGAAATCCCTATGAATTGATGCCAAATGCAAGTTTGACGATTTGAAAGGATCCTTCAGATGATTCGTGTTTCGGGTGAATTGTGGGACAATTGGATCAAGATATGTCTTTCCTTGTGAATTTGTCATCACTCTTGCTCAACCCATGACGCCACCTCACTTGTCGTGACTTTATTGCTCATCAGCACTCACTTATGAATAAACCTGAAGCTGCTGTTTCGCCCAACTTCCATTCAAACACCCACCCAATGGTGCCTTGAAACTTCTTTCACAAATTATGAGTCCCAGAACATACGAGACTTATAAAGTCTTCACCTATAAGTCCGCTCATTTTTCTCATGCGATAGCAGCAACGCCACGAGTTGACACCGTGACTCCGGTGCTGAATTCAGGACTTTTCTGCTGCTCTCATCCCCCTTAGTCTGCTGAAACATCGCGCCTGCGTGACGACGTCATCCAGAAGAGCTGCGGTTTGAACTTGAACTGTCTGTCTGAGGTTGAAGCTGTTTGCTCTCACACATGAAAGGGTTGTCCTGCACCCACAAGACCCGTACACAACTAACTCTTCGTTCACGTGAACACCTGTAGAAAGACGTAGTCACTGTCCGTGAGTCTCTTGCCACATCTTCGACTCCTGCTACCTATTGTGGCAACTTAAATGAACAATCTGCTGCTCACGCGGGCGAGAGCACAAGAGACCACAAGGAAAGTTGTCAGTGTACAGTGTAGAATCCCGCGAGTACATTTTTCTGCAGCTTTTCAAAAGTACAATGTGCAAGACTGATGGGCTGCAGTACAGGGTGGACCCAGGATAGATGAGCAGAGGCGGATTACTCAGACGGTGCTGGACAGGATTGGACTCATCGTAAAGGAGAAATGCGAAATTTTCAATTTGCCAGAGGAATTTCTCGTCTTTGCGCTTCTTACTTTCGGTCCACCCTGTACTCTGACTCAAGGTAGAAGAGGCCGAAATGTTGGGAAGCTCTCTGGAAAATCCTGAGAGTGGACGTGATAAGTCCAATTTTTCAAGCCCTCGTGCACACTGGCATGGATGGGAATGTGTCGAGGGGATGGCACACCTGGGCTTGACCTTGGGGGTCTTGGTGACGACACACACGGGCCCGACGACAAAAAGGTCGACATTTTCTCAAACTTAGAGATTCCGTCTAGCTCACTGGACTGCAAAATGTGCTTTCGGAGACTGCCTGGGGAAAAATAAGTCAGACTCTTCACGAACATGGGAATCTTTGTGAAGAGCTTGTTCATCGACCTCAGCGACTCCGACATGACTGTCCCCATTGTGAACATACAGCATGTATGTATCATTTAATGATCAAGTAATGGTAGATTGAAATGTCACTTTTGCAGGTGTATTAGAAAATGTTGGGCGAAGAACATCAAGCATTATTAATCTGCAGTCTGCATCTACGTCAGCAGGGTGGTTACTGATCACTTTTAGTACTATATTACGATTATTCAAGTATGTTCATCCCTATGATGTCTGCCGTGAAACTAAGAGGATTGTGATAAAAAAATAGAGCAATCCACTTACCAAACAGATAGGGAATTGCACCCCTGATGCTCTATGCATGCTGAAAAGTGAATGCCAAGCACTTGATAGCCCCAACAGAGAAACAAAGCATTGAAAATCCCTGATATCAACAAGTTGCCTTTGGACTTCAGGCTGAAGTGATCAGGCTGAAGCTTGATCACACTGATGAAGGAAAGCACAGAATGGAGTTTCCAGTGAGCAAATTTGAGGCTGATGTGGGAAGCGATCAAGGTCATACAAGGCTGCTTTCGACAGAAGAATTGCTGTACTCCTCGGAGTTACGGACGAGATTGAAAAAAGGCCGCAAGACTTCGTTAAAGGCTGCGCTCAAGAAGGCGGAGAAGCCTTTCGACATCAGCTGAAACAGGCAACTTCTTGGATCCTTTAAGTTCATGCCCCAGCAAGCTGAAGACGCTGATCGGTCTCTTGTTTCGCAATGGTGAGTGAATCGTTGGAGAGCAAGTGAAGAATTTTTGAATGTTAGTTAATTTTTTCATTCCTGGAAGAAATGAAAATTTGACTAGGGCAAACGTAGCCTTAAATTCCTGCAGCCGAGGGGATTCATTCTACCCATTCTTATCTTGCTGGCGCTCACAGGCTGTCAAAGTTTTTGATTTATGCCTTCATTCAGTGCAGAAAAGAGGTCGGCATTCACACTTACGTTAGATCATAGCGTATTACAGTGAAGTCCCCATTTAGCTGTAATTTCGCTGTTCATCAAGCTACTCCGAAGGCGATTAGTCTCGATTCAACGATACGTTGATGCCCGCTGGCCTTCAGCTCAGCCCCACGTGAGACCAGTCAATATTGAGGGCCTAAGACTAAGTCCACCTATGGCGCTGTTTAAGACCAGCGACACTCAGACCACACTTCGACAGTACGAAGCGAATTTAACTTTGAATTACCCAATGCTCACTTTTAACTGCCAGATTTGAGCAACACAGTGCACAATTCGACTGTAAGAATTGAATTCAACTCTGAATCTCTATTTGACATTGGTCTAATCTGCGTTAACGTCCACGGCTCGCTCGCATCGGTCTTGAGCGAGGCTGGTCTCGTCTATCGCAAGGTCTCAGAGTCGTCAGGTCCCAATATTTTTGCTGGTCTTTGCTCGGGCGACCTCGAGAGAGGGGGGGGCATAGTAGAGTCAGCCCATTGAAGCAGGTTCGTTTGGGAAGCACGACATCCCTTTCGTCAATCGATCCTGAATCGCTCCTTTCCCAGACAATCCTTATGAATAAATGAATTTTCCATGATTGAGCCCTTGGGTCGAGGAGCTGGGACCTCCTCAGTAAGTTGACGCAAGTTTCAAGCAGAAAAATGGGTCCAAAATGTCCAAAAACGGCTAAAACATGGTCAATCAAAACCATGTGGCTGAGCTTAAAGCTGAGCGTCTCACTCACCATTTAAGCACAGACAAATGAAAAGAAAACAGTGTTTCGGGGCAATAAACGCACTTGATTGTTGGCATCAGTTCTGTTGGGCAATCACTGTACTGCGTCATCCACCATGTTCTGGGAAAGCTCTGATCAACGTGTCACTGCCAGCACCTGATCACGACAGCTTCAGGTTGAGTGAGAAGGACATGCTGACCCAACCCTTTGTCGAGGGCAGGGTTGATCTCACGCACATTTGTGAAGCTGACTTCAGGTGTTCCCTTTCTCTGCAGACACTGCTGAGAAGACCAAGAAATTGCGGATAAAGACTCCAAATCATTGAATTCTCCACCTCTGCCTACGTCAGACAGAAGTTTGCCACCCACACGTGCTCGGCACGCAAGTGGCATCTTCGGCCTGGCGCGCTGGTCCTAAGGCCTTCACCGCGTTGCGAAACAGCTGATGCAGCGCGTTCACGTCTGATATGCAAATATCACTGAAGACTTTCTGCCATCTGTCTGTGGAACGACTGCGCTCCGAAGCGGGCTCAACATGACGAAGCTCCCGAAGATCAAGTTCGAAATCGGAGAGGTGGCGGCTGAAGCTGACAAGAATGAAGACGAGGAGGATCAGAGCTCTCCTTGGCTTGGTCGACTGAGAGGAAACACGTCTCAATTTGACGATAAATCTAAGTTTAACAGTGACGGAAACTCTCGTTATATCAGGACTCATGTACTTTGCATCGTACGGTCAGAGGGTATTGAAGTCACTTTGACCCCACTCATTTCTGAACAGTTTCCCAGCTTTGTGGTGCACGAGAGGCAAGACTGCAACACCGAGATGGGCGTGTCCGCCCACCCGAGGGACTCGGTGACGGAGTCGCAGCCCGAGATGAGACGGGCGAAGAGCATAAATCAGTTCGCCATCAGAAAAATTGTGACTAACATGAGGCCCAAGGAGGCGTATGTATTCAACTTCAGCCAACACTCTTAAAGACGGGAACAACTGATTGGATAACAGTTCTTTTATGAGAAAAGCTTCCCAGACATCGTTCTCATCCTGTCGAAGTTGAATGAGGTTCTATTTCCAGTTTTTTGTCTTCCGCCTAAGGGGATCCGTTGAGGGTCATTTTTTATTTACAGGGGTATGCGCGTAAGACTTGAGCACCCGCCACTCAACTGTACCCAGATCAATAACTCGAACATGGTGCATGCGATTGACTTGAAACTTCATATGTATATATATTTCTACATAAGGAAAACATTTACTCAATGTAGTTCCCCTTGGCCTCCATGACAGCCCCCATTCTAGAGGGGAACATGCCGCAGCTGGTCTTGATGAAGCTCAGCTCAAGATTGGCTCAGGCATTCTTGATGGCAGTCTTGAGCTCGGGCTTGCTGTAGTAGGCAGTGCTCGAGAACATTCCCTTCAAGTTCCCAAAGAACGCATAGTCAAAAGAGGAGAGGTCAGAGCTGCTGGGTGGCAACGAGTCCCTGTCGAGGAAACTGGCCCGTTTTCTCGAAGAACTCTTGAGTCACATTGGCTGTGTGGGGCCTGTCACCGTCCTGTATCCAGATCCACGATGTACTGTAGTTGGCCAAAGCCCATGGGAAGACCTTTTTGGCCATGTAGGACTCGCTGGTGAGCCTCTTGCCCTCATCGAGGAAGATCAGGGGGTACTTGCCCCTGTCAGACGCAACAACAGCGAGGATATGGATGTTGGCCACCCTGTGCCTCTTCCCAATGTGCTTTGTGCTTTGTCTCGCTAAGGATGTCCCCTCGGCTGGTTGAGGGGAAGTAGCCTGTGTCTGAGGCCACTATCTCCCCCAATGAGAATGGTGTTTCATGTGAGAAAAGAATTCACATGTCAGCCAGCTTCTTTTTGATGACACTGAGGAGGATTTTGGCCCTCTCCAGCCTCTTCCCCATGTCTGGCGTTGACAAGGCCTGCCGCAGCGTCCTCATGTATACATTCAGGCCCAGGTCGGCCTTGACGAGGCGACCCATTGTCCTCTTTAGGACTGCAAACTGGCACTCAAATCCAGACACTGTTGCCTTGCCTTCCTTCTCCTCAATCACAGTATTGATGGTCTCAATGAGGCCATCGGTCCTCACAGGCTTCTCACAAACCCTTTTAGGGATGGACGTTGACTGTGCCCCTCTTGATGGCGGAGGCCACAGTGTGGTGCGAGCAATTGAGGTCAGTGGTGATCTGGGAGATGCTTTAGCCGCACGCATGGAGTTCAAGAATCACAATGTGTTTAGCTCTTTGAGACCCTTGCTCAATCTTTTTTTACACTTTTTATGCATTTTTTTGCTCTGTCACTTCTTTGTCCTCTCGACAGCGGCTACATCAAGTTTGTGCTCTCGATTGCCCCACTAAAAGTGGAAAAAAGCGCGATGTTCAAAACTTCTCAATCTTAAGCGCATACCCCTGTAATATGCACACTCAGTGGCAGTTGCGACTAGTGTCAAGAATGAGATCAGACTTCAGCTGGTCCACATGATAGGGTGCTGCAAGGCAGCCAAGGAGGTGGCCCGAGGGACGTTCCTCGAGGACGTGGGTAAGAGTGACATGAAAAAATATGGTCGGGCTGAATAGAAAATCATTAAAACACTTTTCTCAAGTATTCAATTTAAGCATACTTTCGGTGGTAAACTGAATGCTACTCACAAAAATAACGTGCATAATTGCTTCACATCACAAAAATGTTTGCCTAACGACTGTCGTTTTTATTTTTGAGCCATGTTTTCATAGGGACTCCAGAGGTGCTACTGCTGAGTTTAGAATATTGGAGCACATTAAAAATTTTAAAATATAAAACCACCCTGCTGGGCAAAGTACTAGTTCTGATTTCTAATATAAGATTCCATCACAAAATCTTCATTTCGTGCCAATCACATTAACCAGCCAGGTCCATTGATCCACCCCCTTGACCGTCTTGCAGCAACCTTTCACGTGGACCAGTTACAGTCTGATGGGCAAAATCTAATTCTCAACAACTGCCAATGAGTGTGCATTCAAAATAAAAAAATGATGCTCAAGAGGCCCAACCTCGCAGGCCTATTGGGCCCGCGACAAACAACCTAGCTGCACTTGTAGTCAGTTATGGTCACTGCACGCTCGCACGGTCCTTGGCCAGCTGCAAACGTGTCTGCTTCGAGGAAAGTACACCTTCAGCAGGAATAGGCACCGTAAGAAACACTACCTGTCAAATACAACTGCTGACTAATACTAACTAAATGCTGGAAATGAATGACAGAAAGTAATGCGTCATGGCGTTGTTCTCCTAAGTGAGTAATACGTTATGCATCACTCTTCTTTCGAAGAAGAGTGATGCATAACGTACACTTGAGGAATCCTCTTGGTAAAACAGCCATAAGTATGTCATTAGGGCAGCTGAAAATGATTGCTGCAAGCGTTTGATCCTTGCATCGAGCAAATAACGTTCAGTTCGGTCTGAAAGCCTTTCTGCTCATGCGGTCTGACTTTTGAATGCGTTTAGGTTCGAGTCAGACGAAATAGTGACGAATAAACAAGCATCGCCACAGCACAAGACGAAGTGGCGGCTGCAACAGTGGTGTGGATGTGTGCAACTGGGCCAACAAGGCCGTCCACCTCACCTAGGGCGCTCTCGTTGACGAAAAAGTCCTTCCCTCGACCCAAATCCCGAGCTGTACAGTCTGTGTCATGGCAACCTTGGAGATTTGATGCTGGCAGGAGGATAACGACCAAAACATCGCATCTGCGGTAAACTTGGTTATGCTCAAAAGTGAGAGCAAAGAACGAAGTAGCAACTCTTTGCAATTTTTGTTCGCTGCGTGAGAGACCAGCAAAAATTGGGCGTGCGGAAGTCATGGTACCCATGGGGCATTCTCGAACTTCTCTGGTAATCCAGGTGTTCCCTGACGCGCAGGATGTTCCCGAAGATTATTGCACGGCATGAACTGAACGCTGGAAAACTTTCTACAAATTCTTCAGGTTATAAAAAGAGACACTCTGTGTCCTCCTCCTTGCAGAGGAAAGCTCATTCTGGAAAGACGCAGAAATTTGGATTTAAGAGCAAGAGCATAGTTACTTGACCTTCAACGAAGAAGCTTCAAAGCCCTGTTCAAGTCCCTGGGATTGCTACTCAGCACCACTGAGGACGCCATCTGGACGTCCATCGCACTGGCAGCAATGTCAACAATGGAAAAGACTTGGGAAAATTTCTTCATCAGCAGAGAGAAAGATTGCTCGAGATAAAGACAAAAATCCCCGCCTGACCCCCGGGGACGTTCGTGGCTGCGAGGAGAGCCAAAGAACGCTGTCCCCACCGTCAAGAAGGCTGGTGGTGGCTGGAGGATTCTCCCCTAAGGCCCTGGAAACCTCGTTAGGACCCGTGGAAAAAATGAGGAAAGAGGATTATCGAGACATTTCGAACAAAAATCTTCATGAATCAGCAAAGAAGGTGGGTCTGGGGGTTCATTTCATCTTTCGGCACGACAGGAAACCCCTAACATTGTGGGTGTGGCGAAATGGCGGCTAGAAGACCATTGATGGAACTGAGGTTCCGACCGGACCAACGATGGATCTGGACCTGGATCCCATCAGGAATCTCTGAGGCGATTAAAAATGGAGTTTGAGGATGCGAGACATCCCCCAAAATGGGCGAAGTTCTGTGAGAACGAGTGGAACAATAATACACCTTCAGCTGTTTTGAAAACATGTCAATCAAAAGGCGGTAGTTCAGTGTTATGAAACAAGGAAGACACGCACTAAAGTGCCAAGCTGAAGAGTATAATGACTGTCGCACGCCCAATCTTTCTTCCTGCCGCTCTTTTTCTAAGTTTGCTTGACCACGCTAAACATCTTTGGCGGGAAATTCAAATAGAATCCCGCCAAAAAAAGCGTGAGCGCTTTGCTAGCGGCACCCAGCATAAAAGCTGCGATTGGGAATACAGTGCTCTCCGCTAAGAGGCACTCCGGTCAGTCATTCACTCCGTGTAAACGCACACTTCCTTCAGGTTCCAAAACCTAATGTAGTAATTTTCTCCAGATAACTGCACAAATCTCCGCTTAGTTGTGCACATTTTCATCAAACCTTTTGCCCTAACTTTACTCAATTTTCTGAACGGATTATCTATCTATCTATCTATGCTCTACTACTATATTCATGTTGAGTGCAAAGCACATGTTCCCCGAGGGTCAAGTCAGCGCTGGTGGGTGGGATTCCGGCGAGTCTTGCAATAACCTGAGCAATGCCGGGGACCTCTGCTAGTTTTCTCAATAAAAAAAGCTAATCATTCACCGTTGCCATTCCTTGCTATTGTGGATTGAAATTGCCTTAGGTATCTGCCTAAAAGGGGTCTCCAGATAATCGCACACTCCGGTTAACAGCGCAGTTTTGTCGGGGCCCGATGGTGTGCCATTAAGCATAGTGCACTGTACAGCACTTGACGAGGTGTCAAAGAATTGTCCCCGTCAACTGGCTATTACCGCCACTCAGCGGCGAGAACGCCTACATACAAGGATGAGAGCGAGTCCGGTTTGAAAATTGACTGTTGATCAGTTTTGTCACTCACCCAAAATGTCCATGCATGAGGGAAAACCCGGGCTTGACCCGGACTGTGGAGACCGAACCGGAAAAGTCTGCCTCTACTTTAACACGTCTGGTGCGCATGCACGAGGTAGAGATCGAGATGGATCTGTTATGGAAGCAAGTCTGGATGCAGCAAGTGTGGTCTTGGTGCAGAGGAAAGTTTTTTGTGACAAAAATGCCCACTTCTGTGAAAGATGCTGCTCTCAACGATGTCAGAAATCACTTTCTCCGGAAATGAGGAGTTCTCAACTCGGACGTTTCCTTCTCGTTGGCCAATGCGGTACAGCAGGACTCCGATACAGCAAAGACATCACAGGGGAGGAAACAATTTAGTGTCTACGATTGATTTTGCCGTAGCAAAGGTAACAGCTGAGTCTCCAGAATCAAAGGAAGTTGTATCTTTTCACTTTTAACTGGCCAATATGAGGATTGTTTTCCTTAAGTGACTTTTACCTCTAATGCAAACAAACAACATCAGACACTGTACAAGAGCACATAAGCGTGTGTCCACGACATATTCACCACCTGAGGATGGAATCGGTCACACTGAAATTGTCTACAGGAGACAATGGGGACTTGAAACCCTTTCCCTTGTTTTGCTGCATGTCAAAGCCAACAAGGGTCAAAATTCTCTCGGAGTTTTGGAGAGGAGACAGATTGAATCAGCCTAGCGAGATACATTTTTTTTTAGCACTTTAGCACATTATGCATTCCATGAGGAGGAAAAACCTAACGTAAAAAGTCTTCGTTTACGAGTGTTAGTACGTCTGGTGCAGGACTTGACTTCTAGGGTTGCCACAGTCTCAACACCCGTTTGACTGTCCCTTCTACATTTCTTATCCTTTGATTCGTCATGTTCGTTGTGTCATGTAGAAAATATGTCACGGTTTTTGACATACCGCCACTGACAGTTGCGACCAAAAGTTTGCGTACACCTGCGCTGTAGTGAAATATCGAGCCTATGTAGTAACTTTCTTTCTTTCAACCATCAACGCTGCCTCAAATATGCACGATTGTCAAAAGTGAAGGAAATAAATTCACCTACCAATGCTTCAAGCTTGACAACAAGGTCAAGATCATTTTTGTAGTTGCAGTATTAAGAAAGTTACAGAGGAGTCATTTCTGTCCAAAAGTTTGCATACACCTTTATTATAGTGAAAAATTGAGCATATGAAGTAACTTCCAGTCATCAACCCCGCCTCAAATATGCACTCTTGCCAAAAATAAAGTGTGTAAGTTCAACCACCAATGCTTCAAGCTTTCCAATGATGTGAGTGGCGTTGCTGTAGCTACAATATCAGAAGAGTTACATCTTGTGAGCTTTTTTATTTTCGCCTTGGTTAGTCTTTTTTTATTTTCAGACTTTTTTGCTCATCGTAGATCCATCTTGAAATACATCAAAGCAGTTCTGCATGCAACTTTTAACCATGATATAGACTTCTGACCCTCGGTTTCCGCTGATTTGTTAGTGTATGCAAACTTTTGACCGCAACTGTTTATCCAGTGATCCTCATATCAGTCTCAATTCTGCGTCCATACTGGTTGCCTCAGAAATGTCTGACCCATTGACCTGAGTCCATAGACCCGCCCACCCCCAACACATATACACAGCAACCCTCCCTCCAATCTCCATGTTGACCCCGCAACACTCATGAATCACACTGTAGGTGGTTTTGCTGCCACCGATTGCTGCATCTACCGACTGTGGCAATCTTTCGAAGGATGAAACTTACTGCGTCGAAAATGGCCAATTGCAGTAGAAGATGATGAAAAACTCTCTGGATTCGTTGCCTGGCAAAAATGAGGACTGAGCAGGTGTTGCCCACCAGGCCTAGCAGGCCCACGAGTAGCGTGAGGAGGCCCTCAGTCACCCAGTCGAACCAATCGGCTTCCATGAGGGTGCACTGGAAAAAAATAGGCCAACAATGATACCATATCGTTTTCTTCGTGGTGGAAAGGTGGACCCGTCCTTTCAAGAAGTATCTTTCCGCCTTCTTGCAGAGTGCTTTCCGGCTTCAACGAGCGTCGTTGAAAAGCTACGACGGGACTCAATGTATTAAATACGATGTCCAATACTTTGGGGCCATTCTGAGTGACGGACGATTGTCCTCGATTTGCGTAAGTGTTCAATATTTCCGCACCATCAAGGGGCAATTTTTTTTCTGCCTTTCGAAAATTGTTATATTTTGATATGTCAATCTAACATTGCTTAGAATATACCTCATTTTTGCAGCAAAATCTTTACGTGGATGCTTCATCATACCATTAAAGCAAATGTGCTGATTCTGCCATGTGCTGATACTAAACTGCATACCCATATGTCATTGGGATGCTTGTTATCTTATTAATATGCTTTGAAACTTCAAAAGTAGACCGTGAATCGACCCAAAAATTGACTGTGTGTCACAGCTTTTGTCCCTTCTCGCTGTACCCGGTGACTCACACATGATATGTGGAGGGGGAAATGCATGAGGGAGATCTCATTCATGCTGGGGATGCTTTAATCGCGACTAAGCTGAAAACTAAATTAAAAGTTTGCTTACACTCAGTTCTCGAGATGTGAGCCTCCAGCATGAATGTACTTTGTGATTCTGCTCTTGAAGGACAAGCATGGATGGATGTACTCCACTGGCATCTTGGACTACTCCTAGACAGGGACCTTCAGGGCTCCCACGCCTGGCAGGCCTTGGTCTCAACTGCCAGCAAAGCCCACGGGGTTGACATCTGGGCTTGATGGAGGTCCGAAACTGATCATTGGGCATTCGGTCTCGCGTCTCTTTGTGGTGTGGACTGGTGCACCGCCTTTTTCTCCCACATCTGCGCCATCTGCACACGTGGTCAGCGGCCAGGGCGTGGCAACTCTGTCCATGACCTCGACGGACCCCTTGTTCACCACCTTCACGTTTGCTGGAAACCAGTACTGGGGCAACTACTTGCAGAGGACTCCCAGCATCATGGCACCAGCGTGATGTTTGGTGCTCTTCTTTGGATGCACTTCGTCAACAGACTTGGCCTTGGTGGTCTTCTTGAGGGGCCGAGGGTAATGCTGAACGCAAGACTTGCTTTCGGAGCAGGTCCATGTTCCTCTGGCAAATAGACTCAGCCATGATGAAGGAGATGATGCACAATCATTGTTGTCAAACGAAGAGAAGCTGCTAGCTCGTCACTGACAGCAAACCTGATGCTGATGCAGTCCAGAATTGCCCAGTTATCACTTACCACATCAAACTCACATTTCGCCTTCCGTAGAACGTACAGTTATGTTCTGAATCGACATCTCCTGAACCTGGTTTAGGCACCTCTCGTTATGGGTGGGTGAAGGGTGCTCAAAATTGGGTGCCACCACCTTTACTGTCCAAGTTGAAGTCTCTGCGAGTCGCGCTTCATATGGGAAAGTGAAACATTTCCTCATCTCGAGTACACAGCAGAATGTTGATTTTGGAAAGCGTTGGTCACCACACAGAAGTTGAAAATGGAATTCTTTCTCGAATAGTACCATGGACTGGATTGGAGGTTCTTGCACAGGCTATTTCAGTGCCAAACCATAAAAAAAACCAAATGCCAAGTTGAAATTGGTCGTCCCGCTCATGACAATTCCATCACACGATGACCGTCCTTCCTCGGTGATCTCAGTGACGTCGATATCAAACATCTAAATGTGCATCAAGGAAAGGATGGGGGAAATTTTGCAGGAAATTGGGTAAGGAGAACTCGACGCATTTTTCTCCATAATGGACTTTTCAAAATTGCGTGAATTCACTAGAATGACAAACTGCTCGGAATGTCTCCGAAATTGGACTTTCCAAAGTCCACGTTGGCCTTCTATTGGATTTCGGGAGAAATCCCGAAATCCCTGGCACTCTCAGCCACTTACCTGTATATGAGGTTCGTCCAGGTGCTGACACTGCTATGTCTTATGTATTTGATGCACTTTTAGTCCTTTTTCCTTCAAAGCAGAGACATGAGATTGAGACAGGCAGCCTCTTTGCCTCTTCCTGGCTGACTGGCGACGACGCCAACAGAGAGAAAGTTAGCACAAATCGACTCAACCCTCATAGAGAGGTAGAGAGAAAGGAAAGAAGAACCTAAGCAACATTTAGTCTTACACATTTAACGTTGCGTCAAGGGAATGTTGAAGCATTTTCAGAAAAGTCAGTGAGATTGGCTGCAATCAGGAAATCGTTGATGGATAGGTTTCAATGGTTAAATCCAACCCCAAGAACACATTTTTGGGTATTTGCCAAAAAAAAAATTGTCTCGGCTTGGCAGGAGCTGATCAAATGGGCACCCAACTGATTTTTGCAATTCATGTAGCTGATGAACCAGTGCAGGGCCAAGCTTTTTCGACTCAAAATTCCTGACTTTGACTGGGTTTGACCTTGGAAGGGTGCCATACTCTGAAGGATGAGCGGTGACCTTTGTCCGGGAGTGCCCGACAAAGGATGAACATTGATCAGAGCAAAGTTCAACCACTGCAAATCGCAGAGTTTTGCTCACTCTTAGACTCCAGACCTACCTCAAGCGATGCAGTTGATGAGCTATGGTCTGGCAGGTTCTGAGCTCGTCCGCGGATGCAGTGAGAGTCACGACTTCGTCGTGCGAAGCGACGATGAGGATGCCCTCGTCTGTACAAGGTCCAGCATATTGTTCAAGAATTAGTCCGTGCCCTTCTACAGGAATCTGTGCTGCGCATGACAGAAAATGCTCTTAGCACAGCTCAACATGGTCACCAGTCTCGGTCATTCTTGTGAGCAAAACCCACAAATGATGTAGAAATTAGATCTCAACATGCCTATAGACGGACTCTAGCATTTATAAACTTACCAATATTAAAAAATTCACCGTGTCCCAATGAGACTTATTGCGGGTGGGTGAGCACGCGAGCTTCTCGAGCAGTTATCCCTACATCCTGAGACCCTTACATAGCTGTCTCTGGATCAGCATCACCTGGGCGGGGTTGGAAACATCTCCCATTATTGGTGGCGGTGCTCAAAGAATGAATGCGGCTCTTCGGGTGCTACATTAGTCTCTCAGTACACTTAGTGTCAGTAAGCATGTTTTGAGCGTAGAAAGTAATTAAAGAAGTTTTTTGAGGGGGTCCAAAAAAAAATGCTCTGTGAGGCCTTCGTGATAAAAACACATTTGGTCTTGAGTAAGTAACTGCCGGACTTTTTTTTGCCCAAACAAAACTCTCTCTCTCTCGTGCAGGCACAATGCATGTTTGATCTTCAGGCCTTTATCTTATCTTGAATGTAGTTCTGCCAGAGCCAAACTATCCCGGTCGACGCCAGTCATGAGTACTAAGGAGTGTCACTGTTTGCGTTCGTAGATCACTCGTTTCATCGCCGTTGCGACGAAGGCCGAGAAGACGTCTGCCACGGACTGGACGGCAGATGGGGGCGCCCTCGTGGTTGGACTAGGGCGCGTTGAGGCAGCTGCGGCGGCAAGATTGAACCACTGCTCCATCAACGGCCAAATATTGGGTTCCCAATAATTTCTTCCCGTCCTCGACCGTGTTTATGCAGTTGCCTCTCGTGTCAAGCCATTGCGTACTTGTCGGCCATGCGCAGTCGACGTTCAATTTCGTCGACGACAAAGCCGTCGATCAAAGGAGGAGGAAGATATTGGTGTCCACGGTTATGTACAAAAAAGAGCTCCAATATAGAGTTTAGCATCTATATACAGCACGTATGTATGCCCCAGTGTATAGCTGATTTTTTAAGTGTAAGCACAACCGTACCAAAAATGTAGCATCACGACGTCTTTTGTTGAAGAAAAATAGCGTCAACGATGGAGAAAAGAAAGGGAGAGTTATGTTTGTTTCGGAAAAAATTGCTGCAGATTTTGCACAGCAAAATGTACACTAGATTGGTATCACTTTAGAAAGAATGGCTGGGATGCATGCATTTGTCTGCCTATCTAGCAGGTAAAACAGCACAAGTGAATACTTAAAAGCCAGAGTGCAAAACTCAAATGCCTATATGTAACCTTTTTCCTTGAAGTCGAACCTTGTTTGTTGTTGCAGCGGCTTATTCGTGAATGATTGATTCATGCCTGAGAGAAGAAGAAACCCTGATGAATCTTTTCTTATACTCTGCAGTTTCGAACTTCTAAGAGCTTACTAAAGGGTGCAACAGCAAAAATGTGACTGAGCCTCTCAATCTATGGCCACACCTTGGTGATGGAGTCTGTTAAACTCGGCCCGAGAGTCAAAGTGTTGAAGGAAGAAAATGACTCGAACAATTTGACTCTCGGGCCCAGTTTAAGAGACTCCATCACCAAGAGATTGAGAGACTCAGCGACATTTTTGCTGTTACACCCTTTTGCCATGCAGCCCGGCGAGGCGAGCCACCAGTGCGCTTTGTCTGCCCTCCATGCCATGGCCCAGCCAATGGGACCCACCTGGGTGAGTCTGATGAGGCCTTTTAGGTCTGGAGGTTGACTCCTAAGCTCCAACACCTGGAAAACACCTGGATGCTCAAGGGCGAGTGCTCGGCACTCACACGCGAGATGAATGAACTCCTCCCGTCTGCATCCAGATGTGGGGAAATTATCTAGCTTAGATTTGTGATACTTTAGGTAGTTTCGGCCCGTCGCATCACTAGGAATGCCTACGCTCTTGTTATCATGGCCGTGTATGACTTTGAAGAGCGTGGACGCTTGTTCAGCGTCCTATGTGTCCTCCGTGAATATTTTCCGCAAGGATCCAATCTAACAGCTCTGCGAAAAGCGCGACAGATCTCCAACTACATCAATGATCATCACCTTTGTATCGAGAAAATGCCCGCCAGGCCCTTCCACAGATTCGTCTCTGCTTCTCCACCTCCTTTGACCTGTATGGGAGCCCAGGGGCCCTCCGGATACTGGTCGATGCGGGGAATGCCTGACGGAGGGCCTTATTCACTGCTCTTTTAAGCTTATCCAGCCAGCATGGAGTGAGGTAACCGAATGGTGTGGTTCCTGAAGACCTTGCAGTTCGCCTGACCTAGGTTCATTTGGTTGGTCAGTGCTGCATCTATCACTGCATTGAGAGTGAAGACAATCATGCTGTAATCGGAGAAGGTCACCGTCTCTCACACCCTCCATCCTTCTACACTATTGTGCAGATTAAGAGATAGATCTATGTACGTTTGTGCGCCTCCGGCTGCAAAGGTGGAAATTTTGCCCACAGTTTCAGCTATCTCTATATATTAAGCAAAGTCTGTGCAGGTAGTCTGTGTGTGTGGGGGGGAGGGTTAGATTGGCGAAAAAATTACCTTCTTTTGCCATAAAAAAAGAATATCTCCTGCCTTTTGTTTTTTCCCCTTAGCCTGAACAATTATTTTATGTGTCTAAGCGAGAAGTCTGCCACCTTAACAACCACGTGTAAACTCACATATGGCCCCCACGCAAAAGCTGTACAGACAGACCCACACCGACGTAAATATGGCCCTCGTGCCTTTTTTATGGATATACTCTGGACAGACAGACATACAGACAACCAGAAGGACCCACAGGCATTTTCACCATCGCACAGTAATAATAGAGTTATTAACGCTGGTCTCCTTCTCTTTCTTATCTCTTCCATAGGAATATTTGTAGCCTCATTTGGAAAAGCCAGTTGTTTACTACGAATTTAAATTTATGAATGCATTGGATGCAGGGTCAAAGGGCTTCTTATGAGTTAGATACAATTGATGAAGCTGCATTTTGCATCACACTCATATATGCACATTCATAAAGTGTGGGCAACAGGGGTTCCCAACACATTTCCTCTTCCATCTCACCAGTCTGATGACTGCTAATTTGCATTTTCTGCCTCAGGCCCTCCTTTTCTTGACCCACTTGTAGAGACTCTGGAACATCGTTCTAGGTGTAAAAGTGCTCTTTTGGGCAGACTCAAAACGAGTTTAAGGATCCATTTATGCTTTCCGAAAAAGACTAAATATGACATCGAATTAGGCAGTCTAAAAATATTTCATGTCGAAAATGTATCAGGTATTTAAAGTCCGTGCTACGGAGAACTGCTTCAGACACTAAAAAAGTGGATTTTAAGTAGAAAATCGGCGTGAATTTCGTGTCTCACACTGCTGTGTCAACAGAGCTATCTTCAGGTTAGGATAACTCGTCCCATGATAGTGGCGTTATTACAGTCATAAATTTTTATCCCCAATAAAGTCCATACTCAGCAGCGACCCCACCAAGTCTGAGAGCTCCGCCAATGTACCAACGTCGAGACTTTTTTAATTCATTCGCTCAGTCATTGTTTTTCTTAGAAAGGGGACAGCCGATGTTTTTCGAGTTGCAGCTGTTAAACACTTTAATCTCTTCCCCGCATAAACACAAAAAGTTAGGTCATCGGAACCATGTGAGCAGAAACAAACAGGCTAAAACAATTTGCCCGCGTTCTCCCTCATACTGTACACCGTAAGCGGGGTCGCAACAAAAAAAGCCTCAGCCTCCTCCGGCCGAGCCGCACCCCGATTTGGCGCCCGTTCTCAATGTCCTTCCCACTGTACTTGAAGGAGGAGGACTTGATCTCCTTGTGATGAGAGAAACCTCACGGTTTCTCACCGTCTGCAAGCCAACAGCAGCCATTTTGAAGCAGCTTCAGAATTTTGGTACTCTTGTGACGCCAAAAGGTGCGTCTTAGATGGCGGAAAATGCGATATTTTAAGAAAAGATTACTACAGAGAAGAAAATGCTGTCAGGGAGTGGGCATTTTTTTCGTTAATGAAACCGATATTGTTTAGGGCGTCATTCTTCATTTTTGGAGAAAATTTTCAAGCTCACTTTCTTCTCTAGTCTGAGCTAAGGCAAAAGCTGAGCAGGGAAAAAAAATGAAATTCCCACGAAATATCGGACTGAAAGGAGTTCTGCGAGAATACAACACTGATCAGGGTTGCCACTCACACTCAGTGAGATAGTGGTCGACCGAATGGCGATTTCGGCAGAAATTAGTCCTTAATTTCGGCCTCAGCTTCGGCTGTAATTTCGGTTTCTGCTATCCCTTGGAAACCGAAATTCTCTGCTACTCAACATACAGAGCCAGTTCCTGCTTTAGTCAAGTTTTAACCAAGGTTCCGTTTATACCAAAAGCCCTTGGTTGAGCCCCTGCAACAGCCAGCTGGAGATCGATCGCACAAATTTGCCACTCTTGAATCTGAACTCTTTGTTTTTTTTGTTGCAAGTAAGACTCCAGAAGATTTGACCGCTGGAGACATCATTACAAATGAAAGGAATCATTTGAGCCCAGAAAATGCAGAAAAAGTGCTTTTCTGCAGAGCTGCAAATATTAAGTTAAGACATGTGCCTAATCGAATATGCCAATGGCCTAAAATACATGACAAATTAGGTACAGTGGAACACGCTTAATAGAGACATGCTTATTGGAGATTTTGGCTTATTAGAGACAAGACACCAGGTACAAAAAAATTGCTACAGAAATTATTACTCTTATTAGAGACACAACAAGGGTAATAAAG
>JAAUXU010114594.1_pt1 | contig 19344 bp, 18 predicted proteins | sample 7278151 | NCBI WGS metagenome assembly JAAUXU01 (sample SAMN14350113, study PRJNA611818) | marine sediment metagenome | isolation source: surface marine sediment (1.8m) | place: French Polynesia: Moorea | collected 2018-08 | reverse complement strand
TCTATAAAGGAAGGCCTGCTACATTTATGCATTGCAATACTGAGCAAGAACAAGTTCATGTTACACATGAACACGTTGAAGAAGTTCATGTAGCTCATGAACAAGTTGAACAAGTTCACGTAGCACAAACTAGTACGTAGTACTAAAATGCAGACTAAAAGAGAAGTTCAGGTCCCACCGAGATTTGAACTCGGATCGCTGGATTCAAAGTCCAGAGTGCTAACCATTACACCATGGGACCGAAGCACAGGGAGTCGGCGTTCGTGCGGGGCTTTCTCCACATGCGCGACTCCTGTGTTTGTTTGTCACTGACTTATGTAGTCAGCTTTCGCACACGCTACGTGACCACCAGGAAGTGAGAATACCCTCTCGTTCAATGGATGTGGGGCAGATGGACAAGCGAGGCTTGATGAAGCTTCGAAGAGGTTAGCAGTCCTTTGACCAAGTTGCTTTTAACCTGGTCTTATCTCATTTTCACAATGGCCTTCAAAGTCTCATAGAGCTCTCTTGCTGTGTCACTGTCAATATCACTGAATATCCTAATCCTGTGGCGCCTTCAGCTCAGTCTTGACATTCTTGACCACTTCATTCAAGTACTTCCCAGTGACCTCACGACTTTTGCCTGATCATCGAGCAGAGAAAAGCCCTTCCTGAACTTGCTGAAATGCTCCTAGAGAAGGACAGTAAAGACGTCTTGATCCTCGGTGACCGGTCAAAGAGTCAAGAAATCTCGCTTGGAATTTCTCTCTTGAGAACCTATCACTGATAATGTCAACTATTTTGCAGCCGTACAATCATCAAATGCGCCTTTTCTTGATCTCGACCAAGGCTGGTGGCTTAGGCATCAATCTGTGCGCGGCCAACAGGGTCATCATCTTCGACGCATCGTGGAATCCGGGTAAGAGTTCTTTTAATTTCCTTTTTGGAGCTGGCCCAATGGGACATAATCAACGAGTGATCATACCCAAGCCAGAATGTCCAGTTTGCTGGGGTGCGATCTGACCTTCCAGGCCAGCCCAGGCAACTTTTCAGTCTCTGCAGTCATAACCGCGTTCATGAATCTTCAAGGTCTTCAGGAATGTTTCTCTCTCTTAGCTCATGACGTCCAGTCCATCTTCCGTGTTTATCGCTTCGGTCAGGAGAAGCCGGTCTACATCTACCGCTTCCTGGCCAAGGGCACCATGGAGGAAAAGATCTATGACAGACAGGTGGGATGTGTGGATTGTCGACGTCTCAGTGGACTTTCTAATCACTCTTCTGCTAGTTACTGCATTTATCTCCTTTTCCAACCTAGACCCTGAGCATGATTGGAAGTACTTACAGATGCTTCAGGAAAAAGTTTTCCCTGCTATGCATGGGCCAATTGAGACAGGCCATCTTGCTGAAAACTTCCTGAAACGGCCAGAGTAAAGTGAAAGTTGCTTGAAAGTCACTTGCTTAGTCACTTGTTTAGTACGTACATCCAGGGAGTCCCCGCTAGCAGAGGTCCCTTAGAACTTTCTAAGACTTAGATGGCATTTCTGACAGCTGACACAGTCATCTACTGGCCAGACAAAACAGTGAGTTACGATTCTCATCATTATGTAGGTTACAAAACAATCACTGTCTGCTCGCGTCGTGGACGAGCACCAGATCGAGAGGCACTTCTCCATGAATGAGTTGGCCGATCTCTACGTGTTCAAGGACGAGAAAGAGGTGAGCGAGCAAGGCTTGACCTGCCTCAAGGACCTCTTTGCACCATTCTTTCCACACCTCATTTTAGGAGACTCGCCCGGTGCCCAAGGTGCCCAAGGACCGCCTCCTGGCCGAGATGCTCAAGAAGCACGACTCACTGATCTGGAAATATCATGATCACGATTCTCTCCTCGAAAACCAGGTACTTACTGAGTTCTTTTTCAGTCGGTAACCATTATTTTGGTGGTTGTTCCTGTCTTAGCATCAGGAAACGTTGACACAAGTTAAACTTTGCGTCTCCTAGGTGGACGAGAACCTGACCGAGGAGGAGCGCAAGGCCGCCTGGGAGGAGTTTGAGAACGAGAAGAAGGGCTTCGTCAACATGGCAAATCCGGGCATGCAGTTCCAAGTTCTGTCCAATATCAACCCCACGGAAATACAGGTTGGTTTTCCCACCTTGTAACGTCCACCAGAATATGCCTTGTCAACGTGACTATTTCAGGCCCAGTATCGACGCCAGTACCCGAACTTGACGGACGAGCAGGTGTTACAGGCCACCAGGGCGTACATCCTGCAACTGCAGAGCGGCATCCACCGGAAGCCGGCCTACGACAAGTCACACTACCAGCAGGTACGTCGTCAAGGTCGTGCGCGAAGCGACACAGGCCTTTGAACTGACTTGTTTCGTTCTGCAGGAAATGGCCAGAGCCAAGGGCCTCCAAATGCAGATGTACCCGCATATGTACGCGACCGCGCGGAGTGGCAGCAGCGGGTACCCCTCGGGGGAGTCTTCATCTTCGCAGGCAATGACTGGTTCGTCCACCTTCTCGCAGCAGCAGGAAATATGGGACAACGCTATGGTAAATTCTCCAAGTTTGGGTTTAAATGCATCATTGATTCACATTATTGAGTCACGTTTCGTCTTGTATGGAGACATACTTGATCCAGGATGTCTGGGACTAGGTAAATTCCATTGGCTTTCATCCAAGATTAGCACATTCAAAGCAGTGATAATGAGCCCCCCCTGTAGTAGTTGAGAAACGAAACAGCACTGGGACAGTCTGGAAAGACGTCCAAAGAGTCTGATGAAGTACTTGAGACAACGTTGTGTCCGGCTCGTTGCAGATGTTGCAACAGGACCGCCAAATCCACGAGCAGCTGAGGCAGGTGAAGGAACGGGAGCGCCAGGCGCAGCTCATCACTCAGATGTATCAGCAACAGCAGAACCTGCAGCAGCTCCGGCAACAGCAACGGCCGCAGCAAGATGACATCGTGCTCGAGGGGTCTCCGGAGTATGTGGAGATCGATGCGTCTCCAGAAGGGGTCAGTTCAATATCCTATCGCCACTCAGATAATGCATGGTTATGAGTGATATCGTATGAGTTACAAGGAACGAAGTGTTGACTTGGTTGTTGCATGCATCATGTGAACTAACTACATGTTGGGAAATAGAATCAGTGTATGACTAGGAATTGGGCGCTATCTAACACCTTAGAGGTTTAACACTACACCTGAAAGTCAATAGGAGTTTCTTTTCACCATTAACCGACCCTAAGACTTATGTAAGTTGTGTGTGACCTACATACATGCAGAAGATAGCACATGGCAAGGGGAGACATGAGAAACACAAACACTCCTCGAGAGCGTGCACAAACCCACTGAGGTTGACACACGTGCTCCATATCCTTATGCAGAGTAGTTGACGCGACGTCTAGTACAAATCTTAAGGAGCAGGTGACTTACATAAATTAAGATCTCCACTAGGCCTAACCTGAGGGGCCTGTCAGGGCACCGATATTCTGGGGTTGCGCTGACTGAAGGGCGCAAGTGACACTGAGTGACCCAACTTATTGGTTGCTTTACAATCTATTAAGTTTGGTGGCTTTAGCTTTATGCTGGGTTACCTCAAGGTTAGTATGGTTGAGCTGGGAAGGCACGTCCGAAGGTTGACAGCTCCAAAAGTGGTCTTCATCGAACGTTTTTGACTGAAGAATCTCACTTACTAAAATTGCTTCAGGTTGTCAGTTAGCTGGGGAATGTTTTCGTATCCAAGGTTGACCGTACTTGACTGCAGTTTGAGGGCAACTTTTAGACCCAAGGTCTGGGGGGTTCTCTGTTGAACACATTGCAAGTAAGGGTGAGCACAAGCTGTGGCGGCTCGAGCCAGCTCACGAGCTGGCCGAGGCGGACCTTGTCCCAGCCCAACTCGACGTGACTGGTTTCGTGGCCCGGCCAACTTAGCTCATGGGCCGCCTTTTCCAACCACCACGTGGCAGTGCGAGCTTCTCCTCGGTGCTCCAACAAAAGAGCCCCTTTGTAAGAGCACTTTTGACTAAATGACCCCTCTTTTCACCCCGCCCTCAGCTCATGAGCCGCGGCTCGCGGACCGTGAGTCCAACCGGGCTTCGGCTCGTCTCGAGTCGCATCTTTCGGCACGTTGCTCCCCTGTACCAGGGAGGTTTCTTCACTAATATTTTAGAGATAGGTCGGATCACCATGATGATGTGAAACTCGTCGAACCTTCTCAGGTACTAAAACCTGACTTCAATCGTGACTACCCCAAATCAGTAGTAGACTTAAAGAGACTCGCCAATCAGTCACTTTTCACTTGCTGACGCAGATATCTATGATTGGACGATTGCCCACAGGTGGTAGTGATTGGATGTGCCGAGGAACTTCTAATCTGGTTCACTCTCGGATTCGGAGCTTTTGGATCCGGGTCGGGTCGGGTCAGGCAACCCAGGGTCCAGTTTGGGCCCTTCAAATCTGGCTCACCTCCGAGTCAGCCAAGAAGCAACCCAACTCGAACCGAGTCAAAGTGACTCCAGTCAAGATCCGACCAATCCTAACAGGTGTTGGGCACAGGGCCGTGTCGGGACACAAGATCTCGGGCTGGCAACCGCTGGGGTGGGTCGAGCCAGCCCTATTTGAATCGACCCGGGGGCTGACGACGCACCAGAGACAGCGTTCAAATTTGTCTTGTGGATCTTGACCCCAGGGGCCAAGCGCAATCATGTTGATTGCTGCCACTGGAGCACATTTAAAAAAATACCCGGTCACTTTTTAATGAGTCAAGCATTAGCGGCAGGCATTAGCAGTGCTGGTGAAGCATATGTATACGAGTACTACTCTCTTGAGCCAGAGTTTATGTAGTACACTTGCTACCAGCTTGGAACTTGGGGCCTCGGTCCACCTCAGGCTGGTAAAATCTCGGGTCTGGCCTCGGGCTCTCGGGCCAGGTCAGAGCCCGAGTGCGGTCCTAGGTGGAGGTAAAAGCTTTTCGGCAGTCCACGGAACTCATGCGGTTTAACTGGAGTCTTAACGCGTCATATGTCTAACTTATTTTTTTTTCATCTCATTTCAGCCCACCACTGTCAGCCCTGTGAAGCTCCCCGGAGCGAGCCGGCGAGGTCGTCCCAGGCTCGACCCCGACACTGACGACCTTCTGACGATTTCCCCAGGTGCCAGGGCCATGGCTCAAATGCATGAGCTGGCGAAATTGTCAAAGAAGCAGCAAAAGGAATCCTAACAACTGTTTTCATCATTGTGATACAAGAACTGTTGGACTCACACCCCGCCTGAAGCATACTTAATTGCAGTTTCGCTTCCAGAATTTGCCAATTGTTCCTTTAGGTTACCCCATGAGGCTTCAGTGCTTCATTCTCTGCTTTTATAAGATCTGTATGATTATTATGAAGCATTTTATTCGTCTGTAGACATTTGTGCTTTCGTGAAGTTTCCAAGAGAAGGACAACAACGTACTAGGTGTCCGTGCGTTCAGAATATAACAAGTGCATACTATGTGGAAATAAAGATCAGTTTTACATGGGATTTTATTCATTGCACAACAACAATGACTCAAGATTGTTTGGACAAGCAAAGTGAATCCTTTTCGCATGTTTGTCTAATAAAAATCACTTATAGATGATGTAGACCGAATGACAATAGATACGCAGAGTTGTACACTTTGATGTATAGCAATTCTTTTCCACCGCGTATTTTCCATGATCTTTGGAGTCCTTCGGAGTTGTACAGACAGTTCGCAGTGACCTAAATTTATACTAGGATATACACACACATGAACTAGTAGAAAGGACCACTCCTAAAAAAAACCCCCTGACATATATATGTTTTTAAATGTTTCAAAGCCAGCCCGACAAGTCGGACACCTGAGGCAAGTTATTAAGTTTATCATTGAGGTTGAAAATATTCTCATTGTTCTCCAGCGCAAACAGCACGATGTGTTGAGCAACCTATTAATCCTTCGCTAAACAGCGGCTGTTATTCAGTATAAATGTACGTCCAACTTTATTGTGCCACTCAGTTAAGTCGATAACGGTCATGAAATCGAGAGTTTCCTTCACTCATTGGGATTTTTTAAGTACAATATAGGTCAATTGTAAAAGTACAGTCGACGCTCGGTTTAGTGAACTAACTCACCGGTCAGCCGCACGAAGTTCACTAAATTGAAGTTCTCTGAAGTTCTTCACTGAAGTGAAACTGGTCTCTAGAGACATGAAACGACTACAAATTGTAATAATGCATGCTTAAATCAATACAAAAACAATGCTAATCCCTGAGATTTGCGTCCTTTTTTTTCCATTGCCACGTTAATATAGAGTGCAGGGGTGTTGATGCTGCTGCTTTGTGACGTCGTCCAGAGCCTCCAGACACTTGAACGCGTCATTGGTGATGAGTTGGGTCCACTCTACTCATCGATCCAGCGGGAAATCATGTACCAGAGTTAACTCTTTTGCTCAGTCAAATTCACCACAACGAGGTTTAACCAATGTACCAAACCAGTGCGTTTAATGTAGTAAAAAATCAGTAAGCAATGAAATCTTCACTAACCCCAGGTTTTTGACTAAAATATCGAGTGCATCGTCAAGGACCACTGTTGTTTTCCTAATAAAACAATGTTTACCAATCGTCCGGAAGATACAGGAGGTACGTGCTACATACGTCCGTGGTCATCGACGCGTTGCATCCACAAGATATGAATAAAGCTTATCTCTCGGACCTAAGACCAAATGCACGCATGCTTGCACTACTTGAGAAACAATCAAAATGCGATAACGCACAATAAACTGCCTCTTACTCTCCTCTGAAAGATCGAATGATGCTGATGTCCTCGAAGAAGCTGTTCCTCTTCACCCTGCTGCTCGTCAACGCGGTGGCCGGAGGGGAGGAGCAGGAGGAGGAGCACCCGCGGATCAACATCACGCCGCCGGTGACCCTTCTGGAGGGGGTGCAACAAGACTCAACGCTGCATTGTCAGTCCAACAGTAAGAGAAACACACTCGGGCAGCACTTTGGCCTTTCCATGCAATCAGGCACAGTGATCAATCCCGCACAGGTAAGGTGTACGCCTGCTTCTGGTTCCTGCCCGACGGCGCCATGTGCGGCCCCGACGGGTGCTCACTGGGTCGGGAGGATCAGGTCTCTCAGAATTCCACCACCTGCTCAATCAGAATCCACAGTGAAGGAAGGGAATATAGCAGGAGCTCGTACTCCTGCAAGCTCATGACCGGCATCGACTTGATGTCCCACGACTTCGACGTGGCCGACACTGCGGTGTACTACTTGACCACCGCGGGGGCCTCCGAGGGGCCGAACCTGGAGGTAGCGGACGGAGAGAGCATTGAAATCCCCCTGGGTCCGCCAGAGGATGAGCAAGAGGCTGAGAGTAAGTAAAGTCGCTCAGTCAGTCACAATTGATTGGTCGTGAACCTTTTCACAGACAGGACTTTGACGTGCTCCTTGAGGTCGCCGTCGTCGCGGACGAGGTTCACGTGGAGCCTGAACCACGCAGTCGTCAAGCAGGAGGTCATAGACTGCGACTGCCATTCTTCTCTTGATTGTCACGCCGACGAAATGTCGGCCAGGTGCCAGCCCTCGGAGGTCTCGGACTCCATCCAAGTGTCCTTGGGCAGAGACGACTTTCCCGGCGAGGTGAGCTGCATCGCGCAGAGGCTCTTCCACAACGGGACCACGATCAATCCTGGAGCGGACGGAAGCAACGAGGTCATGGTGAAGTTCGACCTGCTGCTCGCTCCCGCCATCATCATGGTGTCCGTGGACTGGAACGTCGTGACTCTGCTAGTCGAGGCTCACCCGCCCGTGAGGTACGGCGAGATGATCGACGACGCCGACGGACAGCTCGTCATGGCGTTCATCTGCTCTGACCGTGAGGATTTTGCGTTTCAAGACATATTTTGCCTGGTCACCACTTCGAAGGACTTCGGCAGCAAGAACATGTTCGCGGTCACGTTGGTCGAGCACGCGCCCTTCACGGAAATCAGGTACGTCGACGTGACAGGACTACTACTCGTGCCAGTCGCGATCAACCAAAACCTGGCCAAGTGTGAGCAGTAAGACGTGCATATGCATATGTGTCAGAAATTAGCGTTCTGAGCTTAATGCACAGATATTGTTGTTGAGTGAAAAAGCTTTAACGTTTCAGGCTCGAGGCCGTCCTCTCCGACTCTCTCAACGCCACCCTGTTGGTGGGGAACGCCGTGGACCGCGTCAAGACCAAGACCATGACCCTCCAGATCGGCTCCTACAGCGCCGAGCTCTCAGCTGCTGGCGATCCAGGCCGACTTTATGGCCCTTTTCAAGACAAGGGGAACCTGGTGACGATTGCGGCCACCGTGACTGTGTTGGTGTCCGCAGCGCTGTTGGTGGCCACCGCCATCTACCTGGCCAAGAGGCATAAGCTGTGCACCTTCGGCGTCTACGAGGTCGTCAGTGACATCTCAGAAACGGAGCTGTGATCAACTTAGCACGTACACACTAGCACGGACTAGTTGTACTGGACGCTGTATTAGGACTCCTCCTCCATCGTCGCGTCCCAGAACAAGTGACTCACGATGGAGTTGCGGATCCACGATTGCCAGACATGCATTTTCTCTACTCCAAGGTACAAGCAGAGCATTTATTTCTTGCCCCTCAGTGAATGTTTGTTCATGAGATCTGTTGGAGGGTGATGAAAATTGCGTCTTGAACAGTCGGACACTTTTGTCCGTGATCAAGGATGACAACTCTGACACTGAATAAAATATGCTCAACGTTGTGATCTCGACCTCGTTGAAGGCCTAATCAAGGCCTAGTGAGTACAAAAGTGGATGATCTTGCACGCGACGATCACATGTGGTCTGCACGCACTGAACTGGGCACCCCTGCCCTGGTCAATAGAATGTTACTATATGTATATATAGTACATTCTCATACCTAATATACTACATTACTATAACTTACTATATAAAAGGTAGCAGCTGAAATTACATTGAACATTGGTTGTTTGAGGAAAAATAGATAAATTTATTCTCACAGAAGGATCAGAGTTAAGTGAGCGAGTAAGAATGGCTAATTTTTCATCAAACTGGTAATTTTTTTACAACACGACTTCTTCTACAACTCATTTGCAGTCCAGTCATTTCCCAAGAAATCAGACACCGACATGTTAATATCTGCCATATGTCATACTCGCCATTTTTCTCAGCTTTAATAAGATCACGTGAAAAGAACATTAAGCATGCGCACGAAAATTTTGTTCTTCTTTGACAAACGGTTGAATGTGTGATGACAAGAAATTTTCATAACCGAACAATGCTTTTTGTCCAATTATTGGCGTTCTTCCTTCGCAGCGCGAAAAGTGATGTAACTCTTCAGCGCCTCGCACAGAGACGACGCCAGCTGGGCTTTATCCTGGTGGGCGTATTGCGCCACGATGAATTGCCTTGGGTCGAATATCTCAGTTACGGCCGAGATCGCCCCCAACTTCAAAGACCGTTGAGTGGCCCTAATCGCCCGATGTATGCCGGCGAGCTCCATCTCGCCGACCATGCCCGCGGGCAGATCCTTTTCAGCATGGCGGAAAAATTGGCCGCTGTACACGGCCTTTCCCCATATCTTATGGTCGTCAAGTTGAAACTTCTGCTCCTCTTGCCATTCGCGGAGTTTAGCAGGGGGCATTACGTCCCCGTGAGTGTAGCTGAGAAGTAAAAGTTCGGTAAAAAATCATGAAAATGGACAAAACATTTCACTTTACCATCTCTGTTCCCCGAATTCATCCCTGACCCATGTCAGTACGGCCCTGGCACGGGAGCCATCCATAATGCACAAATCCCCGAGGGACACGGGCCCATCGTCGTTCTTGGCAGCCGGCTCATCCTTTCTCATGTACACTGCTGTACCAATTTTTAGCACCTCTTCCACCGCAGGGGCCGCAAAGAGGGCCGAGGTTGTCGCAGCATACGACTCCCAGCTCCCGCATTCCTTGGTCTTAATGAGTAAGACGGGGCAGCGCCCCACCAACCCCACAACGGCATGGTCAATGCAGGGAGGGAAGGTGGAGCCGACGTCTTTGTAGGGCTTTCGTAGCGCCCTCTCAACCGTACGCAGCTCCAGGTCCATGGCAACGACCACCAAAACCTCTGCTGACTCGATCAGCTCTTTAGCGGTCTTCCAGCGCAGAGGGTAATCCTTCAGAGGCGCCCTCGCGTTGCCTCCCTCTCTCGACACTTTTGGACATCCAGACAAACCCTTCTTCGCCACTATGAAGTCCATCGCGTCTCTCGCCACAGCCAGCGAGAGGGAAGCAAAACGCTCCTTCAACTCGGCCACCAGAGAAGTCGTCGACGTCTTGGCTGACGTGTCCGTCGTCGTCAAGAATTCCAGGGTCAACAGGAAATCGTCCATCGTAAGGCTGCAATGCACAAAATCAATGAATCTTATATACAAAGCAAAGTCTCCGCATGTACGTCTGTGTGTCTGTCTGTCCGTCTGTCACGCCATGGGTGTGTGTGTGTGATCAGCTTGGAGGGCGAGATGAGCTTCGTGTTGAAGCTCAACCCTATTCGCTGTTTTCCCTAGAAATTGCAAATCTGCAGCCAAATTCAGCGAATAGACTTTATGCTATGACTCCACTACAGCGTTCGCTGTTTTCCCCAGAAATTGCAAATCTGCAGCCAAAGACCTAGAGACCAAGACGTCCGAGATCGGCTTCGAGGGTGAGATCGGCTTCGAGGGTGAGATCGGCTTCGAGGGTGAGATCGCGCCCACCGCTGGTGGCCGTACAATTTTAAGCCCCAAAAATCCCTTTAGACACATAGATACCCACTATATGTACTTTATTAACCGATTATATCTTTCTCAAGGTGATGTTTCACGTTGATCTCGCATGTGATTTAGATGGAAATAAATTTACACTAGAAAACTCGCTGTCCATTTTGGGTCTTTACCGCCATTTTGAGGATTGAAAAGGTGGCTTCAATAGATTTTCCTACCAGAACTGACTTTTTTGGTCCTGAAACTTCAATCGAAAAAAATCCTAATTTTTCTACCCATTTCCGTAATATGGGAAACGCTGGTGGTTCAAAAACAGCGACTGAGGGAAGAAAGACTGGAAGAAAGCACGAACCGGTGGCTCCGGGACCGGAACACAACCAAAGTCACCTTGATCAGGAACACGATCTTGGCAAGAGAAGTCGTTTCTATACGAAAATGACGCTCACACTAACATAATTTCTTCTGAAAAAAAAATTGGCGTATTTTCACTGTTTCCTTCTGTTAACGCTTTAAAAAAGGATGCCAAAGTTCTTGCTTCACAAGATAACATTTTCTTTCACTCCATCCGCAATCCTTCAATACATTTCCACCTTGAGCATGACCTCAACTCGTCAGCTGCACTGAACCGTGGTGAGGTGGAACACCCACAGGGTGCGGCAGCAAAATCAGCCAACGCAGGAAAATCTCTCTTCTTCGGAATTGAAGGGATGAAGAATGAAAAATGATTTGAATCTCAAAAATTGGCTCCTCAGCTACACTTTTTATTAAGTATGCCCACCTTTAGCTTCAATAACAAGTCCAACACGATGACTTTCTCCCCTGCTCAGGAGTTGGGCCCATTCTTTGTCTGGTCACTGGGCTTTCACTTCTCTTTTATTGCTTTTCAACTGAAAAATCACTGCTGAGTGAAAATTGCCCGATCTTTTTAGCAAGCAACAGCACAGTAGCATCAGTCAGCATCACGGAGCAGCAATATCATCTCTGAGCTATTCAATGCTGGTCCGGTTCCCCTGGAGATTCTTTCCTATGGAGATGCTGAACTTGCAAGGTTCTGGAGTTGAACTGGAAGCTGCTGTGACCATGCCAAACTCAGTCCTGCGTCACGACTCTCTCCAGCGTGATCCGCACTCCTCCTTGTCCATGCAGCAGGTGATATCAGGCTGGCACACGGATCCAACATGTTCATCGTCACTGCCCTTGTCCGACCCCTTCAGGGGGATGCTGGCGGATCCATCGTTGTCCTTCACCTCGTCTTCAGACCATTGAGTGACCACCTTTATCCACCTGGGTCCTCTACTGGTCACAATCACACTGATCATTGTTGCCAAGCTGGTCACTTCGGTCACCGGAGGCATCACCCGTTGCCCCCGGATTGGTCTCCGGCGCTGCCGCAGTCCTTGTCAGTCCGGCTCCCTCGGTCAGACTGGTAGGCTTTACAGGTCCGCCTAAAGTATTTAATATTACTGCGCAGCCAGGAGCAAATGTTTCAGTCTATAAAAACTTTCAATGTCTTGTCAATGAATTCAATTCATCTGAAGTTCTTTACTTTAGTGTGTCGTACCTAATCTGCCAGGTCTAAAACGTTACTTTTTCACTGTGACTTTTGTCACGCAGTTTTGCGTTAGAAAAAGTGGATTCTTCCCAAGAAAAGTGAGTTTTAACCAAATCCATTCCTAAACAAGGATGTCAAAATCGCGCATTTAGAAATCACAGACGAAGGTGAACTGGAAAGTCACAGATTGATTGACGAATTGTGTTTAATCACTGTTATCACTGTTAATTGAACGGATTGGGAACTGCAGAAAAATGTAAGCAGTTTTTGAAGATTATGAGATTCTGTCATGTCAGGCTGAGTTAGGTTAGGTTTACATTGTAAAGCCTCCACAGATCAACCCCATGCAGGTCAGTCAGCTTGATATTGACATCCTGCTGTTGACCAAGCAAGCCTGTATGCTTAGAAGGCCTCAAAACGCGTGCTGGGCATGCTTCACTTCAGTAGGTAATTTCTGTATTCATTGGAACACCCTTTGGAACAGCATTGGACTGGGAGTTGTTGAGGCCTCATGTGACATTGACTCACAAGGCCTTGAACATGGCTAGTGTATGCTTCTTGTACCTAAGTAAAAGTGGGAAAAGAATAGGAGGGACACATTTATTTCTCCTTATGAAAGATGTTAAAATTCACTCTTTTCAATGTTTCCCTTTGCCAAGGCTTGATCATAGGAGGTTGGATCCTGCCACGACCTTGCCACCTGTGCCAACAAAACAATTTCATGATGACTGAAAGATCATCAGATACTCTAGCAAGACCACCTTTCTATTCATCTGAGGAGGAAGCTCTTCCCAAATCTTATGGATCCATTTGGCCCTGGCCAGCTCCCCCTCTGTAGGGGGTAGGAACTCCAGCTCAGCATTAATCACCATCCTTTTTAAGTTGTTGGGATCAAGTCTGAGGAAACAGAGTTAATTAACCCTTTGGATGTGCTGAGACTAAGTTCCCTGCACTCACCTTTCCCATTTTGCTCCTGCTGCAGCCTTTGGAGTTGGATCCTTGTGCTTGGCAAAGTCTGTCCACAGCCTCACCAGGTTGTCCCTAGTTTTGAAGTCTTCCTCGGTAACAGCAGTGGCCAATGGCAGAGTGGGTTGTCCAAACATGAGCAGGATCTCGTCCACATGGGAGACTCCTCTCGGATCTTTGAATAGATCCAAACCAAACCAGCGACCAGCAGCCTTAGTCCAATATAAGTGTTGAACAAGGCTGCATTATTCGTGTCCAATCTCACCTTCGTTAGCAGTTGCCAGGGCTTCAAGATTGTCAAGTCTGTCAGGCTGAAGGAGCCCTGGTGTGCATACTTGTACAGGTACACTGGTTCAGGGCTGTTCTCTGCCACAACCTTGGCTGAGTAGTCTGCAGTGGCAACAAAGAATGCAGTTCCAACCAAATCTGTCAGGATCTGGAAGTCCTCCCTGCTAGAAGTGGGTTTGGAGCCACCAAAGAACTCGTTGAGGAGCTCCCGGGCAATTTCTTTGTCACGGTCAGACACCTCATTTTTCTCCCTACCACAATGTTCATGTTCTTGAGCAAGTCATGGAGGCAAGCTGACTTAGTCGCATTGTTGATCTTTAAAATTAAATAAATATTGTTGCCTTGCCTTTCTTTGGTTAACATGACTGACATCACCCAAAGACTGTAGCTTGGGACAAAATGGAGGGAGAGTACCAGCAGCCCAGGGAGCTGGCCAAATCAGGCTAATTTTAAAATACCATTGAATCAACCTGATACATTGAACAAAAATTGTTCAATAATTTTTTGGCATCATACCACAATTTTGACTTGTCCTAAAATTAACTCAAAAAAACCAACTCACCTAGATCAAGGTTGCAGAACAACCAAGGTCAATTGATCATATACGGACCCTTTTCTCAGGTGCTCGGTTAAATGTACAGCTATATAGCATAAAAATGGGAATTTCATTGGGGGGGAGGGGAAAAAGTGGTTCCTGTGTGTCATTTCCCCATCTTCATTCCAAAGCATCTTGAAAAATCATTGAAAATTTCGAGATTACATGGTGATATTTCCTGAAAAATTCCCATGAAGTTGCCAGTCTTATTCAGTTCAATTTTAGTCACATTTTCCCCACATCCTTTACACCTGATTTGAGTGTACCTGCCGAACATGAGGAGAGGCATGGTGATCTCCCAGGAGTTGGCAAGCTCCTTCCGGAGTTCGTCATTGGCCATGAGTTCAGCAGTCAGGACCAGAGCATCATCCTGTCACATTGCATTGGAATTTAATGGGTGATCCACAAGAAGTGTCTCATTCCTTTGCATCTGAGAGGTAAAAGAGTCCACTTTCTGCCAATACATACATATGCTACTGCCAGCTTTGTCAAAATGAAGAGTCCCAAATTATTGTTCCAATGAACAAGTAGGAAACTGAGATCCATTCTATTTTGTTTGTTTGTTTCGCAACTAGAATGATCAAATTTCCCTTCTTGACAAAGCACTCATCATAAAGTAGACATCCTCCATCTTGCTGATGCAACAAAAAATACTTTCTGTGAATCACTCCGTCACTGGAGTTTTCACTAATCAAAGGCAAACCTTGGTGAATCCAATCATGAGAGGGACTTTGTTGAAGTTCCCCTCCTCAACTAAATCTTGAGGCTCCTTGGGTAGGAAGGGGCCCTTTCTTGTGTCAATGCCTCCATCAATCACAGGTTTGAAGGCAACAGGAGATATGTCAAAAGTGGAGAAGATGTTCTGCAGTCGAATCAGCTCGTGGGGATTCACCTGCAAGGAAAGTCTTTATTCCCACAACTTGTCATATGTTACCTGCCTACCTTCTTGAGACATTGCTGAATGCTCTTTGTAGAGGCCTCTGGATCACATCCTACTCGGGCAGCCAAAGTTCTGGAGGACAAAAGAACTACAGTAAACCCTGTGAGTGCAAGTGTCAATTAAAGATAACATATCTCTGCTCAGGGAAGCAGAACTTGGAGATGAGCATGATGCAGTAGGGCCAAAAACTGGGGATCATGGGTTTAGCACGGAGATTGCAGCACAATGGCTCTGGAAATGCCAATTTCTGATCAGCATGCGGCCAGCTGATGTGCCAGAATTGTTGTGCTGGCTCACATGTGAGACAACAAAAGTGTCCCAGTTCCTGGTGGCAGCGTTCTCGTGTTCATAAGATTCACATTTATCTTGCGTAATAAGCAGGATGCTGATCAGTGAATGTGAAGCAGCTCGAATAGTCACCACTCATGGCTATGGCAGCCCTGAAGAGGCCCTGGGATTGCGGAGAGACCAAGTGGTTCATCACGCTCATGCCACCAGCACTCTCACCAAAAATGGTGACCTGGACATTGTAGAAAGAGCCTTATGGGGATTTGAATTTCCACACATTTTCACTAGTGGTGTCAGGCTAAGGCAGTGGAAGGCAAACCACATGACTGACTCAAAATAGAGAATTGCCCGAGTTCTAAGTTTAACATCAGGATAACCTTTGAAAGTCTCATTTTGGGAAAGTTTTTTTTTTAAAACTGTGGGTCAAAACTTGGCCTTCATTGCAAATAAAGTCATATTGATGTAGACAGGGATTGTCAATTGCCTGAGCTGTTTCTTTTATCCTTTAGAATTCTCAACGTCTTCTTGGGTTTTGAGAAGTTTTCCTATGTATGAACAAAGGCAACAAAAACCTTCACACTGGTCCCTGAGAGTCAAGTTCCCTGCACCTTGTCTGGATCTCCTCCGAAGACCTTGATGTTTTTCTTTACCCATTGGAGTGCCAAAGCCTGATCGAACAGACCCAAATTGGCAGGAATGCTGTCATCCAAGAAGGTCAGAAAGCCAAGAGGTCCCAGTCTGTAGTTAAGGGTGACCAAGACCTGCAGGAAGAAGAAGGTTTGAACCATTGTTGAGTATATCCTTTCATTACAGGATCAACACTGGACCAGCGTTAAGACATCTGAAAGTCAGACCGGCAAGTGCAGGGTGTGTCGGTAAAAATGAATGACCATACATGTCACTTTGACACAGAGGTCACATGAATGACCGCAGCTGTTACATAAAGTGCGAGGGCTACTTGTACATGTTTGTCAGACACGCACAGGGCGCTTTAAATTTTTGTACCGAAGAAAGTGGATAGTGCGTAAGCGGTAGTTTCAATAATGCTTCAATTATACACGCTGGGTGTATCAAAAGTTACTGCACCTAAATAGATGCTCATTTTAAGCTGAAGTGATGCTATTATCATTATTGCAATAGAAGACAAAAAAATCAGACCAAAATTAAGTGACTTCTATCCATTTTGGTGCTAGAGTGCCCAAAGGGAGGTCACCTGGAGAGGGGTGGTGGCGCTGAACAGCATAGAAATTTGGCTTTTTCCGGGGGTAAAAGTTTATGAAATTGCCTGAAACTTTGACGGGGCAATCTCGCCCCCCAAGCCCATCATTTCCAGTGGGAATCACCACCCCGTCCCTCCGCCGCAGTGCGTTCACTGCACAAACCCCGTACGTCTTCGCGGTTAGCGCAGCTGCACGTACGTTGAACATCCACTTCAAAAGGTGCCAGTTTAGCCTATGAGCTGATGTCATGCTCGTGGAAACGAACTTCGGGGATTGACTGTACTCCATGTCCAGCTTTTGGACTTGACAGGGAGTACAGTAGCCGTACGCTGGACACACGCACGCACGCAAGTACGGCCCTTGCATTATTGTATGAATAATATTGCACTATTTTGTATCAACTAGGGTAGATCAGTTTTTTAAACTCTTGCGGCATCTTAGAATTGTGGAATCTTAGAAATGTTGAACTCAGTTGAAGACATGTTAGTGACAACAGGTTGAAAAATGATGAGTTTTTGGGTCCCTTCTCTGTTTTCAAGGACTATTCTAGGAGAAGGATATGTATAAGGACGTCAGGTCAACAAATTTAATCACATGAAAATAAAAGCTGAAGAGCTCTTGCAGCTGTGTCCCAAGGCCTTCCAAATCTGAACACCTTGTTGTGTACTGACAAAATTGTACTGCCAGCCCTATGGCAAAATCACAGGATGAAAAAATGTGAATTTCTAGAAAAAGTACCTTTTCGAACTTGCTCAATGCATATAAATCTTTGAGATCTGCTATACAAACCTGCTGTGATGGGCGCAATCATCACTCCACAGCGGCTTCTGGGACATTTTTGATTTATTAAACTTCTGGTAAAAATATCTATTTTGAGGTTGGGTTTTCATACAGCTGGGCCTTAAAGAACAATATTTCTATCTGCTAACTGTTGTGACTTCTTTGCAGACTTAATGTCCTTTAATGATGGCACAACAAAAGATCAACAATTGCCTTACTATGTCACCATCTATCAGATGTTCAGGTCCATAAAAATCAATGCCATCGCCTGCAAGATATGCTCCTCCATGTATCCACACCATCACTGGCTTGAGGTCCTTGTGGTTCAGGTTGTCTGTGTAGACATTCACCACAAGGCAGTCTTCCTGGCCGATCACATCAGGCGTCAGGAAATCAATCAGATCCAGAATAGGGAAGGCTTTCTGAAAAGCAAAGTGTAAGGCAGGAAGAAGGGTCCCTTCTTTTCCACTTATTTCCAGGCATTTTATATTAGTCTTGTCAGAAAGTGCGTTGAAGGTGCCCTTCCAGGGCTTGGCCTCCTGTGGGTACTGAAACCTCAGGTGTCCGACAGGTGGCTCTGCGTAGGGAATGCCAAAAAAGGCAGAAAAGGACTTGCCTTTTGTGGAGCTGAAGAATAAGAAGAGATAGTCCTACTTTCAAAAGCTGCACAATCAGGGCTGTGCAGTCTGACTTCCTCAAGACCCTAACCAAACTAAGAAGTTCAGTGTCCTAAAATTACGCACACGTACCCACTCTTACAATGTCCAACTTCATTGTCACGGGGGAGTTCTGGGCCTCCTTCCTACCTATGACTTCACTGCATTTATGGTGTATGACGGTGAAAATAACATGAATGTCAAATAGGTCATTAAAATGCATTGTCCAATGAGCCCAATTCAGGATGTGACAACGTCTTCACTGCCTTCTATAAAGTATCGAGTGTCATGCAATGAGAGAAAACAATTTTGCTCCCAAGCTGTGACAACATCCTCAATATCCAAGGAAAGTTTCTTTTTTACAAAAGTCTTACCATAGTTGTTGAGTTACTCCTCACCTACAATAACTTGACAACTCACGTGAGTTCCTCTCCTCTAAGTACTCCCTGCTCAATCTTCACCTCCTCCAGGCCTTCAACCAAGGTGACAGTGACAAGGAACAAGAACAGGAGAGACATCGCGCCGGCATTGAGGGCCTCACTGTTCAATGACTCCCCGGCTTTTCTCTTGTTGTTACGCAATGAATTGTGCTTGGGTATGAGGAGCACGTTATCTTGAGCGGGACCCAGAGTACGAATGAGCAATGTCATTGAAATTTCCCCAAAGGTGCATTTGCATTGGTAGAAATCCTTTTCCTCACAGGGGCATCAGAAAAAGCCTTGAACTTCTCTCAGTTATGACCTCTGATAATAATTCAGCATTTTCTGTCAGTTTTCACAGCTATGTCGGTCCTTGATGCTGTGGGCGTATGATGTATTCAGGTGTGCCTAGTTTGTTTGTAGATGTGCACCAAGTTTCAATGGGTTTCCAGGCACAGTTATGGGCGGCTAAATGTACATTCAAATTTCCCGCCAAACCATATTGCGATCCCGTAGAGAAGCAGCTAGACCAGTTAGGACAGTCACCAGTCATGACTCAAGCTGGTGGCTGAAGAAGGCTTGACTCAAGTAGGGGTAGGACGAGCTCAAAAAGTTCGAGTTCGAGCCGAGCCGAGCTCCTAAGACTCGAGCTTCAGTGTCACTCGAGATTTCACGATCAGGGGGAAGTCGAGCCCGAGCTCGAGCCGAGCTTTTAAGACTCGAGCTCGAGTTGAGCCGACCAGACCACGAAGTTAAACTGGCGATGAACCTTCTGGACGCTCGGACCACGAAGTTGGACTGGCGCTGGGACCACAACAGTCTGAACTCTGAATGTTCTGAACCGTTCTGAACATTCAAATTTCAAGTTGATCTTTCCATAGATAGCTATTGCTC
>JAAUXU010125844.1_pt1 | contig 19345 bp, 17 predicted proteins | sample 7278151 | NCBI WGS metagenome assembly JAAUXU01 (sample SAMN14350113, study PRJNA611818) | marine sediment metagenome | isolation source: surface marine sediment (1.8m) | place: French Polynesia: Moorea | collected 2018-08 | reverse complement strand
TGTCCGTTTGCAACCTTAGCAGGACCATTAAGGAGAGCCAGAAGTGAGAAGAACTGTGTGAAGCCTAAATCGAGGCTTTGAAATCTGCATGTCCATGGAAAAATGCTGGCTATTTTGAGCGTATGCCTGTAACTGACATTGCTACTTTCAGGCCAAGGCATTGCGACTTTGCTCTCGAGACGTGGTCAGTCTTGGAGTGATATTGGCACTGTGCTTTAAGCAGTCGGTGACGTCACAGGCCGATCCGATGTCGGACCGCTTTGATACGGCCGGACCCGTGGACCCGACGCTCAGGATCAGTCTGATCCTGAATCGGCCCCACCAGTCAGCCGGACGTATCGTGCATAGGATAAAATCGTCAGGCTAGCTTTACTTGGCACTTGGTCTCGGGGTCCGCGTAGTAACCCGCTCTCAGACCCCGACACCTGAACGCCGTGTCGGGGATGGAGTCGTAAGTGGGGAAGTCCGCCCCGGCCACGCCCATGTACGGAGACGTGGAGATCAGCTGCCGACGGTTGGGAGATGAAGTTGGCTTGTTGGCGGCCACCTTTCCCTTCTCCTTGGTCCTCCTTCTCCTCCCCGAGCTTCCGTCGGAGTCGCCAATGAGGTTCGAGAACATCTGGAGGAAAGTGTAGATAATTAGGCTTGATTAGCTCATTCTTTTCCACTTACGGTAGGCGCAAATTGCTTCATTAGCTGTTTCCTTGTGCGTCCTTCTTCTTCCAACACTTTTTCCAACTTAGTGCGGAGATCGGACGACCCCTTGTGGGCCACGAAAATGCCCTGGTGCAGGTTGCCGCTGTTGCTGCGGCGGCGCAGGGCGCCAGTGTTGCCACCGAAGAACCCCTCTGGCGGGAGAACCCTCACCTCGGAGAGCGTCGAGTCCTGACTGCGCTGAGTCTTCACTCGTCCATCGTCCGGCGATTTTTCACCCATCGTTCGCAATTCAACGGCCTTTTTTTGCCCAGATTTCGATAGTTCGACTACAGAATACACTCTTTCCGAGGACTTTCTGTCGTCGGCGGCGGCGGCCTCTGAGGAATTCTTCTTTTTTGCAGAAGAGGACTTCGTGCCAAGATCCTCCAGAGGACTCCGATGAGGGTCAGATGGAAGAGCTTCGCCTTCCTCCTCTCTCAGCTCGTTGTACAGCTCGAAGTACTGGAAAAAAGGAGTGAAGAAACGCCAGAATATCAATTTGGTGGTCGCTCCAACGCGATAAGAGAGAACCTTTTGAGAAAAAAGAAATCGATCGTTTACTCAGGAAATTGCGTTAAAATGCATTTCAATGGTTGCAAAGTGCTCGTACGAGTGAAAAGCTGTGGGATTCCAGTTCATTGACTGGCCCCACTCTTACTGTGGTCACTGCCGCTGTCACCACTCCCACTCGGACCCTTCCCGTCGTGACCACTCCCACTGCGACCACTCCCCCCGTCCTGCTTCTTCCCCCCTCCCTTGCGTGACATTTTAGGCTCACATGGTGCAAGTTGCACGAGGTTGACAAAGCGTCGGAAAGTTTGTAAAAGTTCTGCAACATCAGTGAAGCTACCAATGATGGTACTACCAAAAATAAGAAAAAAGTACAGTGGATTCTAGACACAACATCATGCAGTGCTATCACTACATGGAGAACTTTGTTTACAACGAGTACCAGATCGTACATGAAGAGCAATTCGATCAGCAACAAATGAAGACGTTGACGACGTCGTCAACAAGCTCTTTATACGCTGCATGCCATAAAGATGTTGTATTGCTGGGCTTTCTGCAGACCACTGCGGTCTGCCATTTGATCAGAAAGAGCTGCAAGAGCATTTGTAAGTGTCTCACCACTTGACACAGAGGAGAAGCTGAGTATCTGCAGATGTGGATGACTTCTTGGGTCGACGTGACGTTCCCCTTTTTCCTCGGCGGCGGCGGCATGTAAATCAGGGGCGTCCGGGAAGACCCACGTTCAGAAGGCGCATTAGGGAAATGCGAGGCTTCACTTAGAGAAGATGAGAGAGGCCCCAGCAGCAAAATGGAGAACAGAAACAGGCCTACATAACAGAAAAAAAGATTCATCAAGGCCTCATTCCAGGCCCGTCCTGTGCAGAAGATGAACTCTCTCTCCTCTGCCAAGGTCGCAACGTGGGCACTACAGAAACCTGCCGGAACTCTGTAATACGCGGTGTGTACGTACGTGCGTAGTGTACAGGGGAATATATATAGAGAGGGGTTTTTTTCGCATTGGGCAATTCGACGACATCTTTTTGACGTGAACTAATTTATTCCTCGGCAGAAGAGATTTCGTGCACTGCTCAGACGAACTCACGCGCACGCGCGCCGCTTTGCATAGGGATGACGAGCAGAAGGAGAGGGGGGATTTTGCAAGACGTTTAATATCAGACGTGCGAAGTTTCCCCAAGTTACTCGGGGGACAATTTCCAATTTCCTGGAGGCCAAAGATGAGATGACTCTGGCACCATCAACCTGGATACTATTCGTGCTTGCTCCCACCAGCGTTCTGGTCTAATTGGGGCCTTGTGGCTGTGTGACTTTGGTACAAGCATACAAGCACATCGAAGACCACTGCAGAAGAAAACTACTGGAGCCATTTATCAGGAATCGGTGCTCACTGGTGCATTCATGAAGCTCACTTAGTTGGGTTCCTCGGGGAGATCGGTCTACGAGTGACTGGGGGATCTGGAAGAAAAGGCCCCTTTTTTTAGGCATCAATAACGTGCGCCAGAAGAAAGCAACTCAAACGTCAGACTCAACATCGACAGTTTCACCATAGCTGATGTGCCAAGGCCAGGTGGGCGGGCTCCAAGGCTGCCTGCCTGAAGGCCCATATAAAGTCCAGGCAACGAGAAAAAGTTTGGTCTTGGACCACTGATAGTCACGCTGATTGTGTCGGAGGACGGATATCAGTTCATCAGTTCTTATTCCCGACTCTGCCTTCTGGGGCAACAACAACCCCCAGAGATTGGGCTCAGCTTCTTGCTCCGTCGGTACCGTCTGTCCGTCCGTGCACCAGGGAATTCCAAGGCCTTTTTTTCCCTACCAAAAGAAGTTTTCGTCCACGGGGCAAGCGGAAAAAAATCATTTCGGATTCCCCTACCCCAATTGGAACGTGACCCATTTGATCTGGCCCCAAAACCTGGTCTCGGTGCCCATTTTCTGACACGATTAACCCATTCGTCTCTGTCGCCAGTAAGATGTAAACTTACTTACGTGTCTCATCTCTTGTCTCACTACATAAATCTTTAACTTACAGGGTGTTGCACCGGGTGCGTCTGAATGAGTCGTGAAGTCACGAAGCTCACAAGATGTTAAAAAAGAAAGAAGAGTGGGCATTTTTTGCAAAGGCCTGCCTACAAACGCACTGGTACAGTAGTCGCTAGAGGGCGTTACTTAAGGTGAGGCAACGTTGTCGGAAGCGTCTGGGCTGAACAAAGACAATGAGTGCGACACCTTAGACAAGCTTGGACCAGCTGTGCAGTCCCGGACTTCCACCCGGCGTCGACAGGACCCATCCGGAGCTGTCTTTCGCGCCACCGAGTACAAAACTTGGGCAGGTCATTCTGGATACACACTGTACGTACGGTCCAGCAACACCAGCGTCGGCCCCAGCCACCCTGTATGTACCCAGTACGAAGTCTACACATCTGAAGGCTGAGCAGTGAATTCAGCCTTAGCCGGTCTCATTTAAATGGCTACCCAGCCCCATTTAGCCAGAGCTTAAATGGTTTTCGTGCAGCTTCTGTGGCGGAAATGGCGGCGAGGAAGCAACTTTTTTCCTCCTATTCCCTCCACCACCACAATGAACGATCGGTGAAAATGGGCGCAGCCTCAACCAACGCCAAACTTTTGGCCCGGCTATCCCCAAATAACGCGCTGCAGACAAATGAGAAGAAAAATCTACTCTATCTAATTCCTCCGCCACCCCAAATTACTGCACAGGCTGTTGCCCCACACATGCATGCACTGCCGTCACTTTCGCTGCACTGCCAGTTCTGGGGCAGAAAAAGTGGGCGTCAGAAGCACTTTTGTCACACAGCAGACGTGGGGCAGTCAAAAGCGAGAGAGGATTAATCATATACGTTGTTCTTACATACTAGCACTTGACTCACTGACTTCGGGATTTCGCAACTCCAGAGGCATTGGCGACCCGGGGGGAGGAGGGCAGCGGGTCGGCTCGGGGTGCCAGAGGGTCGTCAGTGCCCCGAGAGCTATGGACTCCAAAAACCACGCATATAATGCTTCTAGCAAGGATGCCACTTGCCGTGGCATCCTTATCCACTTATTTGCCGTGGCCGCGTCAATATTTTCTGGCCACCTCATACATTTAATTCTGCATTACATCCTGTAGTCTTCTGACGTATTTTCGCACACTTGTACTGAAATGTGTGGGATAGGACCGTAAGACACGCTGCAGACTTCCAGCTCCAGCTACAAGATAACATGCTGTAACGCACTATTTGGCCACACGCTCGAGGAATATAAACAGACTAGAAAACTAGAAATGTGATGTTCAAATCTTGTTGCATATTTTGCTTACTCGCCTGTTCCTTTTTCTACGAGAGTGTGGTCAAATAGGGCTATACAGCGCGATAGCAGCTGGTCTGTGTGGTAAAGCATCTGACCACAACGGGGTCTCTATTTTGAGGTGGTGAGGACAAGTGAGGACGAGCAGAATTATATGCATGAGGAAGGAAAATGTGGGACGTAACAAAAAAATGATGTCAACCTACAAACTAATCTTCTTAAATTAGCGCAATACATGTGATTTTGGATCTAACACCTATCGGAGCATGATGACCATCGCCCCTCCCACGTCAAATTTCCGAGGAAAATACAGTGCTTATTACAGCGATGCAATTTGTAATTGAGTGCAAAATATTTGGGTCACATTTCATTTCCTTACTTCATCTCTGAGTGGAAATAAGAATAGGCAGGCAGTTAGGAATAGGGAAGAATTGGTACAGGGAAATATTGCAGCGGGAAGTGGAGGGAAGAGCGACCTGGGCAGTCAAAACAAGGCGGAGATGACAAAGGGAAATATAAAAATAGATTTCCCTCTGTCACCATATTCCCACTCCTTTCAGAAATACCATGATTTCTGGATATAGAGTCACAAAACGTGTCCCTCGAGCTGTAAGAAAACGAATGTAACCCAATAATTTCGAGTCAATAATTAATATGGTCCATTTTGGGACTGGGTGGCTACATAAAGGCTCCCCCCTAGGCAGAATAGCCTAGGGGCAGAGTAAGCGCTGCAGGTTCAAATTAAAGCACTTCCTTCTTTCCTCAGTTCTAGTGGTGCTGTCCAGTGCATTCAAGGCAAGCTCAACGACTGTGACACCTGACTTTACACACTGCACCAACAGAGAGTGCAAAAGTTTGGTGAATTCAACATTTACCGTAACATGATTGTGATGGATTCAATTGCACCAGGGACCACTGCGAGTGTCAGCAAGATTCTCGCCAACCTGGCTACCTTGGGGAGCCAACAACGAGAACTCTTGTCCTGGGGAGGGGGACAGCACACCGTACTTCCACTACTCGCAGACACACAGAACTTTAAGGAGGTCATGGTCCCTCTGGAGAGCATCCATACGCATCTATGGTCAGCTGTTGTTTTGAGCAGGAAACACCGGAAAGTGCTCAGGGTCTCCTTCCAAGTGTACAACATACGACAAGAACATGACAGGATCACTGCGAAAATCGGGAGCGCAGCTACCGTCCAGAGGCCGTCACGGGCGCAAAATCGTTGCAAGGATGCTCCATCTTGGCCGGGGCCACTGGAACGACGAGGGCCGCCCGGCCGTCCTAACTATTGTAGGCAGTCCTCCGGGTTCTCTTCCGGTCAGAGGCGCCTCCCGGCAACAGACGGTGCCGTGCGGTGTTCTCTAATACTTTTTTGAAGGGAAATTTCTGCTTTCCTGTGCTGTCCTACTTTCTGGCAGGAGAAAATATAAAACCTATTTATACTCTCACAAACATTGTTTAGTCTGAAAAATCATACTATAAAGCTTTATAGTCCATTTTCGTGGACTATAAAGCTTTAAAGTTTGGGTTGTGAGAGCAGCAGCCCAGGCCAGCCCGGCCAGCCTAGCTCAGCCCGCTCACCGAATGAATATTTCTCATAGTGCTTCAAAACTTGTTCAATGAACGTCATGGTGAAGCACGAATTGAATCTACGTACGTGGATTTTATTCTCACATTTGGAAAGGGGGGCCTGTTCAATTTTTCCTGCTCAAATCAACAGCTGACGCTGGCCACTCGCCATCAACTGAGCTCTCCAGATCCATCTTTGGCCCTTTTGAACGCACGCATCAGCGCCTCTTGGTGGAGCACCTCCACAAGTGGTCACACATCCAATACTAAAGCAACACTGGCAGGAAAGCAATATGAAGTGGGCTACATGCAAAAGGTTGCCAAGATTCTCACCAAAGAGCTGATTCTGCTTGCTCTGCAGGTCAAGAAGAACTGCTCAGAATGGATCTTGCGGAAGTGCGTCATCACCTCAGCCTGACGCGATGGTCTTCGAGGTTCTGAGCATGTCAATGACGTGTGCGCGGGTGAGGAGGGTCACCCGTGCCAAGCAGAAGGCAGAAAAGAAGAAAAACACCTTTCTTGTCTCCTTTGTCAACGAGAGCTCCTTGCACTGCTTTGCCTCCAGCGCCTGCCCTGACACGGTTGTGGACCGCAACAACAATGACGCCCTCTTCCATGCGAGCATGAAATAGGCCTATGGCAAAGCAGCAATGGGCAGAAATTGTCTGTCCGTGACGGGTGAACGGAACGTGGACTTGACGAACCTGACGCCTGCAGGCGTCCATGCCGACTGCAACAGCCACGGTAGCAGTCAATTTAGGGACGATCACGCTGCAACTGAGGAGTCACTTTGGCCGGGAGCAGGAGGAAAAAAAGCGTTGGAGTACACAGAAAAGGTTGTTGAGGCGGCAACGTTGTTAGCTGCAGACGAGGCAGCATCAACACAAACGTCAGCCTCATGCAAGGGACCAGAACGACTTGGGTGGAGGAGGTCAAGTAAACATGACTTTTAACTCGAATGGAGTGCAGTGCACAGAAAGTTAGCTACGAAACGAGTGATGTGGGCCAACCTACAACACATCTGGGCGAAAGCATCTTTTGGATCGACAGCTCTTGCTCTTGGGCCATGATGACCCTCGGGCACGTTGATGCTTATTACGTACGTACACACTTGTTGGGTCCTAAGCTGCCAAACTCTGTGAGCCAAAAAAAGTGCATGCTTTATGTGCGTTTCCTGGTAGCTGAGGTAAACGCACTCAGTCCACGATGACACCAACTTTGAGAGAGGAAGTTGTGACTTCTTGACGAGGCTCTTGCAAACTTTCCAGCGTATTTACAAGGTATGTTCAGAAAGTTTCCAGCGAAATCTGCATGCAAATAGCACTGTGATGGGAACTCTTAAAAAAAGTTCTTACCTGACAAGGCAGAGTCTTCATTCTTCCTCCTCGTTCGTGGATATTCCATATCGAGGGGGTCACTAATGGCACTTTAAATGCTCTAAGAAGGTCATCAAGTCATCATTCTGACGAGGACCGTTCCTGACACAGGTCAGCGTCCAGCGCTCATCAGTGTCCGTCTGTCTGTCTGCTTGTTTCCTCCGCCAACCCTTTTAGGACGCACCAATCGACGTAACTGGCTCAATTCGACCGAGATGAACCTTGGAGTCGTCACGAAATCCATCATGTATGAATGAGATCATCACCATCATTTGGTGATTGCGCCTCTGGAAGCCAATTTTGCCATTCACTCGGCCTCGAGGTGCAATAAAGAGCTCTCGTTATCTATAGCGATTCCCTTGGCATATTAATTATTATTATAGATCACTCACTCCGTGAACAATCATTTCACGACGGCGTCGAACAACTGAATCATCAACTGTATTTGCGCTCTTCTCTCCAGGATCCACGCTTGGCTTACTAGTGATCTAGCCTCTAACTCGAATTCATCCAGTCGAAATTTAGACTAGGACAAGAGTTGGAAGTCGGAGATGAACATGATATTAAAGACAAGCAGTGGCAGGTGGAGTTGCTGTGTAATAATTCGTCGTCCAACTTTGAAGGGAACTCGATTACTCGAGTGCCTCCATCACTAAACGGAGGTTTGCGGGAATTGTTACGGAAGCAGACGCAGAATTTCTTTTCTTGCGCGCGGCGTCAGCCGATCGCTATGCCTATGACGCGCGCAAAAGCGTCATGCTGCGCGTCTGCGCTTGGCCTACTCAGTCGGGGCCTTTTAGAGAGAGAGAAAAAACAAAGCGAACAAGCACTTTTAAGACTGATCAAATGCACAATATTGCCTCAGTTACGCTTGGGTAGCAGATTTTAGGACAACAGAGCTAAAATGGGGGGGGGGGGGGAGACGAACACGTTTAAGCCGCCATGATGTTTACCCTCATCAACACTTCACACAGCTGGAGGAATTTGGCAAGTTCCAGCTCCACTCAGAAGCAGTCGTCAAATTCAGACTTCACTGTAATGCGCACTAAGGTGTATTGCATAATGTACTACAGAAGAGTCCATTAGTAGTGAAGCACACGAAGCACAGGGTGGGTCACAAAAAAAACTGTCCAGCGAGAGGAAGTGTGAGAAGAAAACTGCTGTTTTTGGCTCACACGTGACATTTTCCGAGGAGGCCCCGAACGCGATTTAAGCGTCAGGTGCAGGAGTTGGCGAAAATAATGCAGGGGAGGGAACGAAACGAACATGATTGTCTGGAGGAACTTTCCTAGTTCACTTTCTGGACCAAAAGATTTTTTTTTTTTTTGAAAAAAGGAGCACGAATGACGCGTGATTTGCATTTTCCCAGGCAGGATTTAGTTGATCTTGTTCCGTCCTGCGTGGGAGAAGAAGCCGCAGGGAGTGAAAAAAGTCTTGTTCACTTTCACAAAAAATTCGCACTCTTTTTTTTTTTTCTTTTTTTAAAAAAAAGTAAGACGCGACCGGAGACGACGGCATTTTGCTCTTATTTGTCCGCCAGATGACGAACAACATTTGTTGCTGCTTCTTCCCAAAACTTCGTCTTCAGAAGCCTTCAGGAAAGATTTTCTCCGCCTCGCAAGCTCCAGGCCCAGTTATGGGCCTACAGGAAAGGCATGACCGCAACCCTTTTCAGGATAATCATTAGCAGGAAATGTGGTGGAAAATTTCACCACCACCACCTACCCAAAAAGAGAGAGAACTGCTTGTACTTGGAATTTTTCCAAGAGTTGCGTTTGCCCTGGGGGAATTTCCAGCTCGCCTGAGCCCCGGGTGAGTCCCACTAAGTCCAAGTGTTCCCAATGCAGGCGCGGCCGCAGAAAGGCTGGTCAGAGGAATTCCAGCACCCTGGCCAGACGCAAGGAGGAAGAGGAATTGTAGACAATGAGCCTCATTACCCGTTAGATATCAATGCCGTCCTGGTCTGGCGACACAAAAGAGCGCTTCAATCATGTCGACACAAAGCTGTGTGTGATTCTTTGGGGCTTTGAGATCATCTCGGTGGTCGAAAGAAATGACAGATGCCTCCCTTTTTTGCGCAACGACCGACGATCCTTTATATTGCGAAATGATATAGGTTTAAAATCCATATGTGTGACAGGCCGAGGAAGTCGTTCTCAACCCCTGACAGAGCGGATCTATAAGTACCTTTTATAAAATGAGCTCAGCAGGGGTGATGAAACTGTCTGCACTGCACCGTGCGAGCGGAAAAAGATGCGCGCACAAAATATGTGTTTCACCCAGTTTGGCAGCCGAAATCACGTATTTGGGGCAAAAATTAGCATAACTTTCGCATAAAGCGGTTGCCCCCTCACCCTCTCCCCATAGGGAAAATTGCGCTTTTTGTCTGACTCACAGTGTGAGTTAGGCCTAATCCTCATGTCTCATCATCATCACTCTCCTTGCATAATGGCGTAACTTCTACTGCATCGGACCTCTTCTGCTTCAATTGCCATCTGTTAGCCTCCATCTCTTTTTTGGCAGGCAAAATTGCGAAAAAGGCATCTCCCATTTCACAGGGATCGGAGGAATTATAGGCGCAATTCTATCCTCGCCTCCTATTGTGTGTCAGCCCAGGATCTCCATGGTTGCTATCAGAAAGAACCTAACGACGGTTTCCTCGAAGCAGAAGCACAAGAAGAAGCACAAGAAGAAGAAGGATGGGTCTTCATTGATTCCAACTAGAGGTGGACCCTCGATGGAAGCACTTGATCAATGGAGCTCAAGGTGCACAAGAAGAGTCCTGACCTTATTTGGGGGGAATTTGGGGGGAATTCCGCACCGAGCCCGACCGCATCTCTAGCGCGTCCTTACGGAAAAGGGTCAGGCGAAAGTTGACGGTAGTTGAGTGTGATCGACACCTGGTGTTCTTTATCGCGGATGCGTCATATTTTGGAAGTGGGCCTAAAAAAAAGAGAAAAAGTAGCTCGTCCATCTAACCAGATTGGCCTTATGTTCTGCGGGGTATAAAAGCTTTATTACGGTCTTGGTTTTCTGGCTATTTATCCGCGTAGGCACACATGCATATAATATACTGAATGTAGCAAATATAGGCTATGAACAAATGTGAATTCCAACACCAACATGAATATGCTTCACAGCATCGAGGAATACAACACAATACGTTGTGTCTCACACAACCGACTTGAACTAGATGTGACACTTAGAGTGGAGGGAACTTAATTGCATGTAAATTAAGTGATTAAAAGCAATAGGGCAACAATGTAGCAAAGCACACACAACTCTTCCAGCAGGGTGAGGGGGGGGGGAGTCAGAGATGGTTTCTTTAGTAAGGAAGTGACTGGATAGGATATGGGGCATGATAGGAAGGGACAGCATAGGATGCTCAACATTTGGGATCTTGACCGGAGGAGACTTTTCTCAATTGCTCCTGGTGGAAGCATCTTTTCCATCCCATCTGCTCCTCTTGGGACTTGCGTCATCCTTACTCTACGTGAGGCGAGTTGGGGAAGGTGAGGACGTTGGAGGGGGAGGAGAAGTTCGATCTCCCTCGACCATTTTTCCTCGTCCAGTCAGTTGTTGTTTCCCCATCTGTCAGATACTTTATTGAAGAAGCGAGAAACAAATGGTGCGAGGAGAAATTCGCCAAAGGAAGGAGAAAATGGAACTTTCGGTGAAAGCAGCAGTGGAAAAGCCTTGACCGTCTTGAGACCTGGAAAAAAGAAAAGAAAGTTTTGGGGTTACTGCTTTGAGAGGCTCCTTGAATTTCTTGAACTGGCCTGGTTTTATCTCTTCCTCCTAAAGACACCGAAACAAAAAAGTCCCCCAAAAAGTGTCTTCAGGCTCTGAAAGGGGGGGGCTCCGCTGCAGCAGAATGAATTCATTAACAAAGGACATGTGACAGCGCAAAGCAGAGTTGACGTGCAATATGACTCACAACCGAGTATATTAAGCGCTTTCGTCGACGCTCTTTTCTCTGCTCCCAATAGCAGGCCTTGAAATGCCCCGTGAATTAGGCCCAGTTACGAGCTAATTACTTTCCAGCCAGTGAAATATTGGTCTGTTGCTTCTAAAAATGAGAAGCCAGAGCAGCCGGGGCGAAGAAGGGACATTAGAGGCACATGTGTCTCTCACCATAAAAATATAGCTCTTGTTATTGTTGTGGTACTCACGTATGAGGCCTTGGTGCAGGCCCAAAATGGCTGGCTGGTGGCGCAGACATGAGCGGCTCTTGAGCTTTGAGACCCACGACCAACAACTGTGTTGTGAAGGAGGAGGGAAAGAAGGGAAAGTTTGGTTTTAGTTAGAAAAGAGGTGGTGAAAACATTAGTGAGGAGGAGGCACGAGAGAGACGACCTGAAATGCAGGGCAGAATTAATCTGTGTCGTCGACGACGGGATACAGGGTGACGACGAATGGGTGGGACTCGAATGGCAGAGCCTGCACTTGGCCTTTGCCACCCTGTGCCGTTCGTTGCCGTTAGAACCACCCGAAGGGAGAACGACTATAGTACAGTCACAATTTAGCGATAATTTTGCTGCTTAAGAACTTTTTAATCCACTTGAGTAGAGGACTTTCCAATGTCATGGTGATAAGTCCAGCTTAAAATGACCAAAGGGGGAAGTTTCGTCAAATCGAGACTCGACTGCACGCAGTGCGACGTGCCAGAATATGCCTACCTATAATACTATGTACGTAGAATAAATGAATGCTGGTTACCGAGGGTGCGTTTGCACCCTCTCACGTACACTTGCGAAATTGCATGCCGTCAGCGGCCGTCAGCGACATGCGCATCTTGCACATGTTGCTTTTTTCGCCCGCACGGTATTTGGCTTGGCGATTTCGAGGGTCTGTGGTCAGCCCACAAATAGTGCCATAAAAGCGTCTACACACAACCATATAGAAAACAATATCTGAGGAATCACTAGGCTTTAGAGAATCCCCCTAAAAGTACTAAGCTCTTAAGAAAATCCTATTAAAGTTAATTTTGAATCTCCCTCGAGAGTATGGCAGTAAGGTCCGATTTAACGAAACTTCCCTACCGTTGAATCTCATCAAAGGTCATTAGGACTTTTCCCCCCTGAAGGAGAGCGGCAAAATTATGGCTAAATTGGGACCTCACTGCAATACCCGATGCGTATGAGACTTCATCGTTCCCCGCTAAAAATAGCTCGTCGGCAGTCACCCATCTTTTTGCCTCCATTAGGTCTGTCTCCTGCTTCGACCCATAAAAATAGTGGGAGGAGTAGTGGAAGAAAATTTTGGGCAAGATCATGGACATTGCGAAACGTTGCTCTCTCAGCACCTTCCAAGAATGAGTTGCGCAGATCCAAGAATATGAAAAGATTTTGCTGACAGTACAATGATCACGTTCAAGTCCATTCTGAAGCTGGACTGGACGACGGACGGGTGAATGGATGGGTGGGTGGGCAATTGGGCATGCCCATCTGGCTGAGAGCGAAGAAAACTTTGCCTCGACTTCCTCGCCGTAAATTCTAATATGGCCAAATTGCGCTCTCATTATCTCATTTAATGAAGTGAATTGGAATATATCTACGCATTAACTCTTCTTGTGCCAACTTTCCTTTACTGCGGGTGGGCTGACGGTACATGCGGATGTACAAGGGGTGCTTTTTTTGCTTATTTATCGTATAATGCTCAACTTACCCTCCCTCATCGCGCTTGAGAAGTGCAACGGGATCCAGTGGAGGATTCGCGCCCGTCGCCCGCCGCCCGCCCCGCCCGCCCGCCCGTCTCACGGAAGGAGCAACAGCCAGGCCGTTTGGCGCAGGACAGAGCGGCGGCGGCGACACCGACGACGACACCGTGTGTACCGACAAGATGGGCGCCTTCGGTGGCGCTCTGGAGCAAGGGAGCGGATTCTGCCTGCACCTCAGTGTAGCAGCAGCTGCTGCAGCCGGAGCTGCGGCTGCGGCTGCGGCAGCACCTGCATCATGTGTGTGACCTTCAGTCCCGTGAGAAGAGGCAACAGGTTCGCGCACGCGCGAGCGCACAAAAGGTCTAGCGTATCCTGGGCGTGGGTGGGTTGTTTGTTCTCATCCTGTGTGCATTGTCTTTGTTAGTCTCTTGGAACAGCAGCTGCCACTTTTTTTTCTTTTTTGACAGATCAAGGATGGATGAAAAAAACAAAGCTGGCTTTTTCTCTGATTGTGACAAGGCTAAAAAAAAATCTTGTCTCGCTTGCAACATGGAAAGTTCCTCTGAATGCAACTCTTTTTGTCCAGCGTTGCCCGGCGTTACCAATTATCTTCCTGGCAAAGTCGTTACAAAAGCTTTTTTGCTCCACTAGAACAGCAGAGAAGCTTTTGTTTCTGGGAGCTGCGTTGTACAGTACCACAGGGTGTCGCAGATAAATCAGGACAAACTCTAGCGAGCTCTGACGCCGAGACCAAGAGTGGTTAGAATTCACCTCATTCGTCAACAGCTCGTGGAGTCAATGAAAGTTAAACTCTTTCATTAGCTGCAGGCTCTATTAGGTTTGACTTAACACATTCGATTAATGACGGATGACTGTTGAAGGAAATTGAAGGAAAAATATATTCTTTGAGGAATTTGTCAGGCACAGAGTTCATAGTCGTGTTCAACAACGTCACGCTCAATTTATACAGCCCCAAATTATTGACGCCCCCTCGGAATTCTGAACATATACACATAATTCTGAAAATATGACCTTGGGCCAGGGAGGCCACTTCTGAATGGCTGCGTGGCCAAGCGACGCAATTATTTATCTTATGTCTCTACTTCTCTCAGCGAAATGTCCATTGAATGTTTCTATGGCATCTAATTATTCACTGGAGGCTGGAAAAGATGTAGGAAGCATTTGTAATCAAACCTAACAAAAAAAAAGAATTCCCATCTTTCCCAGAGGGTTGCCAGCAACTTGGACCAGGTAAATTGTGAACTTACGTCTCAAACTTCTTGAGGAAATGAGATACAGAAGTAGATGCACATGATAATAAGTGTGTGTCTTTGTCATGCGGCTACTCATAAAAGGCCACTTGCCTCAAGGCCAGATTGTCAGAATTATGGGCAAAAACTCAGAATTTTGAGGGGGGACGGGTGCCAATATCATAATTTCGGGCTTAACTGCACACGTTAGAAAATGCTTGCTTCTACTTAAATTCAACAAATTGTATTGATCAACATGGGAATTTCCAAGTCAATTTTTAATTGTCCACCTCGTATAGTGAAACTCGTCTCCTATATGAATCTGCTTTCCAGCTTTGATGCCTTCACTCTCGTTGGAACAAATGGCAGTGAAGAGAGTGGAAATTAGGCTCATTCATGATGGATGTGTGACTGCTTCAAGAATATTTGCAAATTTGCTACGATCCACTTCATTATCATGTTGCTGAACTCATTGTGCAATGTCGTCCTAGAGAGCGCTTCAATGTGATGGCAAAAACCCAACAATGTAACGTCTGCGCTAATGGCTTGGAAAAGTCGCAAAAGCTCAAAAACATTTCTTTGCTGACATGGCCGTTATTGTTTTCCTGGGTGAAATGAGGGTGTTGTGGCCTACATCGCCTATACGCATCAGATGGCTCCATGAATCAAAAATCTTGATCCCAACTTTATTCATATCAACTTGCTCCACTGCATACTAATTTTATGCATACCGTATACAGAGGAGAGCGAGTAAGTGGGTCCGCTGTCAGCAAAGACTCCGCATAAGAGCTAGAGGACATCATTTTTAGCTTCCACTTGCTCATGTGCTAACAATAGTGTGCCTTAGAGGAGGCCAAGTTGGGAGAAGTCTACATGAGCAGTTGATTTGTTCATTTGATCTGTCTTTGTTTCAAGCTCCTTGCGGGAGAAGCGTTGCTTCCAAGATCTTCCATTGGTGACCATTGAGCTAAGCCTGCAATTTTTTAGCACTGGCTTACACGAGCAAATGTGGTAACACTGCTGAGGAAGAGCTGTCTCGTCCAGTCACAAGAAAAGGACACAGGATTCCTTACTTAACGTTCGATCAATCCGTTATCAACAATATTAGGAAACCACTCGAAGGATACTTCGGTCCATAGAGAATGAAAAAGAGGATCCGAGTCACAGGTCTTGTGCATCAGGCAGACGTTGCAACGGTTTAATGATGGATGGAAAAGTAGCACTGCCGCGTCAGAGGGGTTCGTCTGCATAACAGTTGGCTGCACTGATTTGTCACTGCAAGAAACCCTTGACCCGAATTCTACTGTACTTCCAAGTCGGTGTCTAGTCTAGCTCATTTGGTTGACGTCGAGTCTTTTGACTTGGTCCAGCTCAAAAGCTCGACCTGCTGCCATCTATAGTGTGTGTGAGTGTCTGTCTGTCTGTCAGGCTATGGGGACTACATAGGCAGGGAGTACATAGGTGGGGACTACCAGCGAAGCTGATCGGATCTGCTATGTACTGTGCGTGTGCGTGTGTCTGTCTGTCAGTCTGTTGGGACGACATAAGCGGGAACTACATGGATGGGAACTACATAGATGAGAACTACATAGATGGGAACTACATAGATGGGAGACTACATAGATGGGAGACTACATACGCGCAGACTGCACAGGCAGTGACTACATAGGTGGGGGCTACATTGATGGATTGTCAAAGGGGGGGGGGGTCAACAAATTTTTTTTGGAAAACCATTTGACTACATCTTTGCGATTTGGCATTAGGTGACAAATATAAGATGCCCTCAGTTAAATTCCAAAATTTTCATTTTTTGACCTAGCCTAATAATATGGTGCTGGCTACAGACATTTCACTCTTGATTGGGATTCTGGAATAAGCTGACAAAGGGAAACCTGAGAAGTGACAGCAATTCATGAACAAGATGAATTTGAAGGCAAAGGTGACATTAGCAGTACTTATGAAATGATCCCTGACAAGACACTTACAGGTGTGATTCCGCATGAGCGATTTTGACTTCTTGTTACGGATCAGACTGGTCAGTTTTTGCTAAGAAGCAGGATGACAAGTCAAAAGTCTGCAGCCGAGTCTGAACACATCACTTGCTTGGTCAGTGCTCTTGATTGAGAAGCAGATCTCCCAACCAGGTACACGACCTCAGACGGGTCTCATGTGGAGAAGTATTCATCAGGTCAACCAGCCCGAAATGAGCGTCCAAAGCTGCATAAGACTGACGATCTCGGCCACCAGAGCCGGGGAACATGGCTGCAAGACACTCTAACCACTAAGAGCAATCTTTTGACTTCATGAATGATGATGGCTGCTCTGTAATTGAGCGAGTCAAAGAGCATTGGCAAAGCCCACCTCTCCCATACCACTTATCTCTTCCACTAAGCAATTGCAACGTTTTGGCAACAGCTCTGAAAGAAATACAAGAGAAGATTTCTACAAAGAAAGCTTTGCAAATAATGACGTCAGTTCAGGATTTGCTTCTGGGTAAACCTCGATTCCTCAAAAAAAAAAAATACAATGCAATCTGGTACAAAAATCAAGATTTTTCTGTCTGGTAGATTATGTCAAAACATTGAGAGGGGGAAAAGGCAGCGTGAAAACCAACAATAGTCTGGACAGAGGCTGTTTAACACATTCCCTAAAAGAAACAAGTGCGACAGCGACCTGAATGACCCCCCCTCATTGTTGGTGGACTGGCTCAGGCTCCCTGAGAACGAGGATGTCTCTCCTGTTGTCCAGCTCAGCTATTTCAGCACTTTTGCGAGGCACTTGAGCTGTTTTCTGGCCAGGTTTGGAAACAAGACTACACTTTAAAGAAAATTGAGGAGCCATTAAAGAAAATGATTCTAGAAAAACGCATCAATTCTCCTCCGCACATATGTTTTCTTTCTCTTATCGAAGCAATTATGCTTGGTTTGAGCACTTTCTCTAAAATTGTTGCAATTTCTCCAGCTTCTCATACTAGCATTTTCCACTCAGAAGTTTCTAACTGTGTCAACCAAGCTCCAACCTTTTCTCCCTGCGAAAATGAGACAGAAAATGTCTTACGCATTCGTAATAGACGATTCTTGACTTTACTCCCCTCGTGTCATGTTAACACAGGAAGATTTTTCAGAGTGTTCAGTTTCGAACCCTCAGAGACATTTATTTCAGGCAGAAAATGTTGAAGAACAACCCGAGATTCGCTGCAATATAGATTTATAGACGCGATTGACTTCGTTTAAGCCATTTTTTGATGTTTTATAGCTATGTGCCTTTTCCAGCCTTTTTATTTGCATCACGCTCCATTCCGAAGGTCGTTGTTTATTCACATATAATTCCAGTCCGGGCTGAAACACTATACCCGGATTTATACTATACCTCTGATACCCTGTAAGTGCTCGTGGTAGCCCAGGTGCAGCCTTGGCGGACTCACAAGGACTTTCAAAACAAACGAGTAACGACACAAACTAAATACAAAGCTGGAACTCGAGCATCCATCCATTCTTGCTTCAGGGCCTCTTTTGATGGTGTCTTTTTTCTTCTTTTTGTCTGTGTGACGTCGCCCCTTTAAGATTTGGTGGCACAAAGCCCTGCTTCAGCCCCAGCTCTTGTCTCGACTCAGCGTATTGGAGATAACGGCAGCTTCGTGCCAATAACATCCTTGTGCGTGGTTGCTGCGTGGATGAATCGAAACCCTTTTAGAACTGCTTTACTTCCCTCCAGGTACTGAGTGAGTGGATCCTATAACTGCTTCTACTTGCGTGCGTCCACCTCTTTGTCGTCCAATTAAGTCAGCGAATTTGGACTCATTTTAGGGAGGAGTCCACGAAAACGTCGCCCTTGTTGCAGGTGCTGGACGCCGTCACATCATCAAAGTTGTGAGGTTTGCGGAGACCATTTCGTTCGAGCTGACGATGATTCTGGCCCCCAGAGACAAGGGAGGGGGGGGGGGGAGAAATGCCAAAAGCGAAATTGGCACAGGAATGTGTCAAACTTTTGGTAAACTTTAGTGCGCCCTTGAAACGCAGCCTTTCCGTGTGATGTTTACACTCTGTTCCGTGTCCTGCTCTGCTTGAGGGACACGTTGCAGTCGCGTCCCACCCGATGAAAACGCTCTGCTTCTTCTCCGGATTTGCATTTCCCTGGCCTCCTCCGTCTATCTGTGGTTGCTGCCAATTCAACTCGTGGAATTAACTTTGGACGAGGCCGAGATGATTGTGTATACGACGGCCTCGTGGCAAGGAAATCTCTCCTAGTGTATTAAGCCTCCCCCTAAAACGTCTGACTACCAGCGCAGAAGCAGCCGAAACGATATCTGCGCAAAGATCAAGAGAAAACGGGCACTTTGAGAAAAATGTCTCCAATCTGTGAGCACAGACGAACAAATGGGGTGTGAGGAATCTTTTTATCTCACGCTTAGTCTAGCATGTTCGCAAGACCAAGAACAGAATTGCTCGTCGTCCTCCACCCCCCTTTTTTTGCTCTTACACAACGATTGTTTTTTGTACGCCAATAACACTTCTGTTTTGGGACCTTAAAAGACACGGCAAACAGTTTTCTGTTGAGGCTGCCTCAATAACGTCCAATCAAGGTTCGTGATAAACTTTTTTTCCCTACACCCAATCAACCGGACAACAAAAGGCCATCTAAGAAGTAAACTTTCCACTCCATAGACCTGAATTTGTCTCCCGGGGGTGAAAGCTGCTGTGTTGACTTTCAATTTGCCCAAACTTTTTTTGCAAACAACAACGTTGTGTGCGTGCTCCACATGACCCTTTAAAGGCCTCGCACGCATTCGTGCCCATAAAAATTCTCGTGAAGCGAAGGCTTTCGAATGATCAATGAATAATACCCAACGTCGGCAGGCGGAAAACTACCCGGAACTGAGGTAGGTTGGCAAATGGGGGGGGGGGACAATGACCCGTCCGACACAAAAGTTTTTGTTGATTGTGGTCGTAGACGGCGCGCTTCGG
>JAAUXU010133115.1_pt1 | contig 19348 bp, 17 predicted proteins | sample 7278151 | NCBI WGS metagenome assembly JAAUXU01 (sample SAMN14350113, study PRJNA611818) | marine sediment metagenome | isolation source: surface marine sediment (1.8m) | place: French Polynesia: Moorea | collected 2018-08 | reverse complement strand
GACCCCCTTTAACAAAAAAAGGTCACATTTTAGAACTAAAGAAGGCCCTAAAAATCAACTTTTCCGTCTTTCCCGCCGCTGTACGCTCACTTGTGGCCCCCACTGTATATTACTGCTGTGCGGTGCTGAACTTTATGTCCCTAGTTTGAACTTTACCACCCGAGACCACTGTGACTTAGTAGGCCGTTTGGCCCAGGACAGCCAATTTAGTTAGTCCACCATAAAAGACACTTTTTTATTCGGCAAATTGTACAAAAGTGGACTGCGAAGCAGGAAATTCACACAGCGCGAGACGCACTTTAAAAGAGCCCCATTCTATTTTGGGGCAGGAACCCCGAGGTTGTTTGACCTGTCTGAGGTGTCGCATGTCCGTCTAAATCCCAGGACGAGTCGACAACCGAGGTCAGAACGAGGACACGTCAAAAACCGGCGATATATTGGTATTGTGACGCAAAATGCTCTGTTTGTGTCTCGCACTGCTGAGTCATCCCCATACGAGGAAGTCAGCTCAGAAACAATTGGACCCGAACAATTGGACCCTTCACCATTACTCATCGCATGGATTCCAGGCGTTAACGTGCTTCAAAGTTTTATAGTCCGCTTAATCGGAGTATAAAGTTCTATAGTGGGAAGTATAAAGTGCTCAGAATATATCCCTTCAAAGACAGAACAAAGCAGACATTTGTTCGCTTCAAATTCATGCATCTTCTCAGTGAACTAATCAAAAGGAAAGTCTTTTTGCCTGGATGTCGAACTAACTTGGGCAATGTTCGGAGAACCCTGGTTTTAAATGACAATGCTGCAATATTTTGCAAGCCCCTAGAGTCCCTTCCACTTGGCCGCCAGACGTGCTGTCATCGCCAGCTCCGACCGCTTCAAGTCCACCGGGTCAATGGTGCTTGACGGTCCCATCTACTGAAACATTCATATCGACCTTTATGGCAGGAATTTTGAAAAGTTCGCACTTTCGGTTTCTCAACACTTTTTTAGGAGTGTGACTGTCACACTGGGCCCCTTCTTTGCCTTGAAAACACTCAGAAGCACGCCAAATTTGGTGACTTTTTTGACCAGTTGCCCAGTGGCTATGGAAAATCGTGGAATCCATTGTCCTGGGGCATCATCGAGGTACAGGATCAACTTCTTCTGTGCATTACAGACAGGAAGAATGTTGAACTGACCTTGTCAAGGTTGTGTGCTGGTCACCTATGTTGAAGAAGATAAAACCCAGAGTAAGTAGTTATACGCAAGAAGTACCAGAGAAATTTGTAACAAAGGCTTTTCATTTTGATGATCTTCCACTTGTTGGTTTTTCTTTCCTTAGACCTTAGTGAGGTAAAATGTCAAAGCAATAATCCAAGGCATTTTTGATCCCCATTACTCTCAGCTGACATTACTCTATCATATGTTGCGAGTACGCAATGTAACAGTGGGTGGTCGACGTGCTCAAAAATGTTGGCACCACATAAGGTCTATCTGTCATTAATCTAATTCATCTTCTTCAGTCATTGCCTGTTGGCTCCAGTCTCCACCTCTCTCTTTCACCCTAAAAGTTCACTTGTTGTCTTAAAATTTACACAGTTCCCCTGACAATGAGAAACTTTCAGCCTTTGGCCCACATGAGCCTGCATCTCCTAAAGAGACTCGAGAAGTTGCCCTCAACTAGGTTCCAGCGGCCAAAGTTGAGGCCCTGCTGCATCCCAAGCGTAACAACTAATGACGTGGTGCTGAGAAAGCACAACTATAAATGTGGATATAGTTGTTCTTTCTCAGGAGGCTGGAACGCTCAGTCAGCAGCATCAGCATTGTCACTGACATTTGATAAAGCTTAGGTCAAGAAAGAGATTCCTATATCGGGACTCCACTGAAGAAATGAGCGCATTCTTCAAGTTCTGACGGTCCCCAGACATACAACGGGTCTGCAAAGTCCTGGAATCCAATATCCTGTGGATGACGCCAGAACCACTGAGGGGATCAAAGAGCTTTTCACATCCAATTGACACTTGACATGGAGTACGTGGACTCACCAAAAACTCGGATTTGCAAGTTTGAGGGCTATGTGGCGGAGACAGTGCTTGTCATGATGTTTTTAAAGGCCTTTTTACGCGTTGAGACAATCTTGGGAACTGCAGTGCTCTCCGCTTAATGGCGCTTGGGTTTAATGCAACACACTCTATGTATACGCACACTTTCTTAAGGTCCCCAATCCTGATGTAGTGATTTTCTCCGGATAATTCCACAAATCTCTGCTAACTGCACATTTTCATCCAACCTTTCACCCCAACTTTCACAAGTTTCGGACAATTCAATGCAATAACTCAAAGTTCCCACCATTTTCTGAACTTTCTGGATATGCCAGGCCGTAGTCACATTGAACATCTGAAGGGAATGAGACAGCTGCACACAAGACACAGCAGGTCCTCATGGGTACGGGTGTCCATGGCAACAAAAAGCTCTTGGGCAATGTCACATCTGCCACCTATAAAAACATTTTTTTGACTATTTTCTCAGTAAAAAAAAGTCACTGTTGTCATTTCTCGCTATTGAGGATTGGAATTACCTAGGGTATCAGCCAAAAAGGGGGCTCCGGATAATCGCACCCTTCGGTTAATTGCACAGTTTTATCCAGTCCCGATGGTGTGCCGTTAAGCGGAGAGCACTGTGTGTGACCCTACATAGTTGGGAAGAACTGCGTTTTTCAGTGGGCGACTGGCATGAAAAGCTCCATCACTCCCTCGCTGGTTCCTAGAATTACTCATAGGCTGATGGTTTCCACTTGCATGTTTACAGACTTATCATACCTACTTAGTAGAACACTGTCAGCACTGCGTTCTGTCGAAGGAACGTAAATTTTTAGCCGACTGCACGGTTGAAGCAAGCACTTTTGTATTGTGCACGTGCACTCAATAGCTGACAGTGATCTACCGAGTGACCGGAATTTACCTCCTCATCTCAGCAAAAGTTTGTCCCGTCTTTCTCGCATGGTCTCTGCGTGTGCAAGGTCAGTAACATGTAGGTCATGTCCGCCTATAGTTTAGTTGCTTTCGCAATGAACCCTTTTTGTCACGCCAGAAAAGAACGGTCTGAGTCCCTCCAATGCACCACAGATAAAAACCGTGCTCACCTCGGTGGTCTCAGACACATTTGCCGTATGCCTTTGGCTCTGCATTCAGGGCTAGCGCAGTCACAGTAGAACCTCAGTAGCACTTGTGTACAATAGTAGCAGATTTTGTGTGTCACGTCTAATTCTCCGGTCGAACCTTTGAGCTGAAGTACGTGTAGGTGTCGTAGTACAAATGGCAGTGTGATCCATCCTTGTCAGTAGAGAGTCAATCAAAACTTGGCCTGTGACATGAGACAAAGGCATCATAGCATGTTAGAAAGTAGTCAGTGCCAAGTTTTCAACAGCCCAAAGGTACCACTTTCACTTTGGCAGCTCGATGCCAAAGGGCATAAGTCTGGTTGCAGCCTGAGTCTTGCCTTGGCGTCAGCTGGGACGCCTGGGATTCATCCCAACGTTGACATTGCCTAGCAGTGCCTTCGATGCCACCTATGGATGGCACTGAGGCAGACAGGGAGAGTAAAGTCCTGATACACGAAGTTCGACCATTGCATTGTCTGCTGGGACACGTGATGGCACAAGCACGCAGCTCCAAATTGGCAGAGAAGAATCTCAAACTTCTGACCTTTGCTGTGCAGTATTAGCAGCGTCCCATTTCCCTCTTCGTCAGTCTTAATCCACGGGAGAGGGGGTCTTGGCACTCTAGGGGACCTCTATAAGAAAGAAAGTTCTTTGGCGGTGGGTGAGAAGAAAAGAAGAAATCACTGATCCGCAATCTTCCCCAGAGAGCGCGCGTTTGGTGGCAAAGTCATTTTTCTCTCTCCTTCCGCTACATTTTTTTTTCATTCTGTGGCATATTAACATTAACGTGGTTCACTGTTCCTCATGCTGGGAAATATTGCTGGTAGTAGCAGAAGACCTTGACAGCTGAAATCTTTCCGCAGGCTCCATTTTCGCAGATTTCCTTCAGTAGGGATGAATTAAGAGACAGATGACAGCGGAGCTTTCTTTTCGTCACTCTGTATTGCTTTGGCTTTGACGCCAGACAAGCGCCGGCCGCCAGTTGCTCCACACACATTTCAATACTTTCCTCCAACGTTCGCGCCTCTTTGGCAACAGACAGGAGAGGACAATATCGTAACTAAAGCATCCAACACCTGGAACAGATAGAACGTCAGAGATGAGAGCAGCAACGAAAATCAGAAAAATGCTTCCAATCAACAGGCCTGATTTTCGAACACGAGCTCAAGAGCTTGGCTGCCAGAGGCCAGACTCAGGAGGATTCGAGAAACAGGGGGAAGAAGAAGAAGCAGAAAGTCCGCAGGTTCAGCAGCTGCTTCAGCAGATCCAACAGCGACGGCGAGGAGCACGGCAATGCCGAGGGCGACGTCAGTGGCAACGCTGACAAACCCCTCGTCATCCGCTTCCAGTCCCCATCACCTGCCGACGATCATGGACAACACCAAAAGGAGCGAGAACAGCAGGAGCAGAGGGTAAGTGACCCCCGGTTCAAACGTGGGCAGACGTGCACCCGTAACCACCTCTGTGAGCGATGCTGTCGCTGACACAGCGAGTCTCGTGCGTGTAACACAGATAAGGAGTCTCCTCACACCAGCTTTTAAGACTAGATCTTACCCGAGACTCGTGTGCATAAACATACTTTTCCTGCAAATGCTATATACGAGCGCTTAATCAGTTACTCAGAACGGTCCCATTGAGACAAGGAGTGCACGTGGCCTTGAGTCATGCCAGAGCTGCTAAACGATGCTTTAATGCTGTTCCCAGCTGCTAATCCGACTTAGGGCTCCCAAAAAGGCCCTTAAGCTTTATGAGAGCGATAGTGTTTATTACACGCCCGCATTATTTCTTCATGGGCTCTTAAAAGCTGGTAACTCTTGGTGGTCGAGGGTGGCGGACTTCTTGTCGTCAGTTCCGGTCAGTCGTCATTTTCAGCCAAAAGACCTAACGAAGTCATTCTTGCAGGACCTGTTCGTCGTGGCCTCTCAGGACTGCGTCCGTGGAGATCCTGACCACGCAACGTTCAACCACGAAGATCCTCAGACCGGAGCGACGCGTGCTGCGCAGAAGGAAACAAATATCTAGGTTCACGCTTGTGAGGGTCGCAAACGCAAGAACAGCTGACTCACCAGCCTCCACATTGTCGGTGGCTTCTTTTTGTCGTTGTTATTTAGGCGTCCGTAAGTCAGCGTTGTTGTCACACTCTGCGTTTTCCTAGTATACATGGAAATAAATCCGTACTAGTTGAAGCCGCTCACGATACCAAGAACTGATGTAGCCGCCTGAAATCTTTATTTCGTGCATCAGGTGAGGAAAGTGCTGCACGGTGCGTGTGTGCGAACCGAATCACAATAAAACAAGATCTTCGTTGCAAACACCATCAACACAATATAATAAAGCACCTCACAACTTTGCTGGCGATCATAACATCATTTGTAGGTCATCTGGGCTCTCTGTTTTGGAGGAATTAGTCAGGACAAGCCGACTTTTGTTCCTGTCTCGTAAGGAAAAAAATCGACCGCCCCTTTTTTTAGTGCAGTTACGGTGAAGGGTTTTTTTTTGTTTTTTGTGCTGCTTTTGGCCTCTTTGCTGTGTTAGATTGCAAATGGATTAGGTTCTTTTAGCAATGTTACTTCCCACGTCAATATTCCATTTCTGAGTTGGACTTGCTTCATGTGTCTTCTCTGTGGCCTCCTTAAATTCTCTGAAAAAGATGAAGGAAACTTAAATGTTGTGGCTGACCATGACATGTCGGGACTATGTCCCGGTAGATACTAAAGGTAGATACTAAAGGTGATCGGTCTAAAAATCGGGTCTCTAGAAACAGTGTGAGCCAAAAATATAGTAAAAAAACGTAGAACATGTCACTCGTCTCAATGTTCAGGCGCTAGTCGCCGCTTGACCGTGCTGCTCGAGCAGCTGTCAAGGATGAGTTTGCCAATCCCACCGTTTGTCCAGATGCTGCAGTCTTGCTCTGTTACATCGCCTACAAGGTCAAGTATGTCCCCCTATGCAGGGCAGCAAGAGCCCTGCTTCAGCAAAAATCCGACGGCAACAAGATGAACTTGGGCCCGGATGACTACATCAGTGTGTTCAACAATGAGCATTGGTTCCACTCTCCGTACCCATAATGCGAGGCTTGTGCTCCAGGAGGATTCTTTCTTGGGCCACAAAGCAGCCCACACACAAAAGTGGTGCAAGGAGAGCCTGGAAGGATTCTGGGCCTGGACACTTGGGCTCCCATCGAGCCTAGACCTGAGGGTCTGGGGCTCTATTGACAGATACATATATATATATATATATATCTTCTCTAGCTCCTCTCAACCGAACGTGGAGTCCCTGAAGCCTCCAGGCTGAACGTGGAGCCTCGGTGCCGAATGAGTAGGACAAGATCATTTTGAGTCATGAAGACTTATGGAGTACAGAAAATGGTGACGAAATGTTCAAGATCCTGAAAAAGATTGTGGAAGAGGTGCTGTTCTGCAGCATTTGTTATTGAGCACTGTAGATTCATCGCTTGGCTTTGGTGCCTGCGTGTCTGCGCACAAGTTGTAGCCAAGCTCAAATGTGCATGTGCCCGACAGATGGTTCTGACGTGCGAGCGTGCAGGCCCAAACGAATAAACATTTCGAGATTTTTCCAAAAATATAGTAACTTTAGAAAATGCAAATGCTTTCTATTGTGTTCATCATAGATCAATCACCGACAGGTTTGACTAAGGCCCCATTCAGTGAGTTGTCCCAACTTTTCAATGCTCTTTTGATTTCTTTACCGGAGAAAGTTGTTCTGAAGGCACTTCTGACAATGCTGTCTAGCATCTTTTTCTGTCACGAAACTGACTCGTGCTCATAGTCTGGTGCCAATCTAACACTTCTGCTGACATTAGGCAATAGCTTCTGGCAGTCGGCAACTTGATGCTCTTTTCGACCCTCTTGACGAGCTGCTCCAGAGTGTTTGTGGACGAGTTGCTATTGTGGACCCTCATCGCCAGTCACCCCCGGAAGTGTCCAATTAGGCGGAAACCAGGGGCATTGAGTGGATTATGCTTCTCGTCCTCAAATTTACTTCGTTTTCTTTGACAAACTCTCGAGCAGCAGTGTTCCCATACTGTGCAATTGCCAGATCCAACCACAGGAGAGATCGTCCTGGCTTGAAGCAGGAACCCGCGCGTCACTACTCAATGAGGGAACTTGGTCTGGCTATGGAATTTGACCTCATCATGAACATCGCCAGTGCAGTCATGGTAGCTGCTGTTCCCCGGGCTGGCAGCTCCTGTCACGGTGAAGCAAGATTTATCATCCTCAATAATCTCAGATGAATAAAAGTTGACCAGAATCTCCCATCTCAACTTTGGACTTCTCGTGACTCCTCTTGTCTGTGGAGACTTTGGGCACCTCCTTCCTTTTCCTGTGGGTCGTTTTCAGGGCATTGTAATGCACCGGGCAACTTTGCACGTTGGGTCCAGCTTCCTCCGACTCACAGCCTTCTTCATGAAGACATTCTTGGCCATTTTCTTGTAAAACCAGGTGTTTGTTACCTTAACCTTGTCTCTTCCTCGACAGATCACCACCATTGCGAGGTTCAAGATCCTTGCGTGTATTTAGATGAGGAAGACCTCATCCATTTTAGTCTCAGCAGGAAATCAGGTTCACTGAGGCCAGCTAAAGCCGTGACCAAGGCACACAAATAGTCTTGAGCCATGTGCAAAAAGTCCGATCAGTTCCCATAATTATTCGAATGCGCCAATTTCTCGTACATTAATTGGCAAAAACTAATGTCGAAAGTTGAACAATTCAACGAATGAATGAGACCTTAGTTTCCAAAAAAGCAGTTGCTTAAAATATCGGATTTTTGTGTGGAATTCAAATCTTGAGAATATTGGCCTGATGGAACCTTTGTGTATGAAGGTAATATTCTGCTTGCATTCTTGTGCTTCAATTAGGAAAGGAAAGCAGACAAATATAAATGAGTTTTTGCAGCGCAAGTGCGTAATTAAAGTTCCCTAATTGTAAAAGCCACTCATTGGCTACAACAATATATCGGTCATCAACTCTTGGGCGCTGAGGTGATGACTATAACCGGAGACTGCTGTATTGGTTAAATCGGAGTTCGACGGTACATGAAAACTTGTCATGTCAGGGGAAAAGCCGCCGACACATGTTTGACTGAGTGTGTACTTAAAAAAAAAAAAAGGTGCCCTCACCAACATGGATCCTGCTCTCTCGCTTCTGATCCTCTGTATTTGAGCCTCTGCGTTCTGGGTCCTCTCGTCCGCCTCCTCCAGCTGCTGCTGGGCCTTACGGAACTTTGCCAAGTTCAGAGCCGCGATCTCCTCCGCGTCCTCGATCTGCTTCTTGTACCTGAGGAAGGTCGTTTCATTGACGGACTCTACAGACGAGTACATTTTTGACCGCCAAGCAGCTCCAAAGATGTCATGGTCAGCCTCAAATGGAAGAGTTACAGAGGGTGGGGTCGATGCTCGTACTCATGTCTGCTGCTCATCCTTAGAGAAACAGACTGAACTGTCATGTGCACATGTTCACGAACCCAGAAAAGAGAGAAAAAGCCGCTGCAAACTTCCCAAAAAGTTTTCCACTTTTGCTTTCTTCACCGAGGAAAGTTTTCAAGTTCAAGCTAGTGACGAATGACGACTTTTTCTCGCATTTCATACAATCTGTGCAGTGTCAACGAGACAGAGAACATGAGTGTGTACGCGGGGCGTCATCGTCAGGTCGTCATGTCTCTCTACCCTGAGGAGTCAGGCTCACGACGCCCCCGGCGTCTCCACGTCGATGTCGTTGACGCACACGCACAGCAAGGGCAGCTGTACTAACTTTAATCCATTAGCAGGAGAGACAAATAAAAATAGACAAGAAACTTAGGGAAGAGCTTAGAGCATCCACTTCTCTCCCTCCTTCTTCTCATACCCATTTTCACAGCTTTTGGGTCTGCGGATTTGCCATGCAAAAAAAGTGTGTGCAGAGAAGATGGCTGCCGCCAAAGCGGCTCTGCTTCAAGTCGGCCGTGCATGAGCGGCGCTGTCTCGGCTGGTAAACGTCCTTCGCGTCGGCGACGCGTGAAAAATGCGCGCCTGCCGGCCGGGGTTTGGCTAGAAACGAAATCGGGCTCATTTGTGGAGCTGGAGGCATTTTTTCTCCTTTTTTTGCACATTTACGTCCCCCATTTTGAGCCTTCACGTGGGCTTTTGGGTTCTTTTTTCAGGGCTGACGCGCACTCGCTCTTTGACGGGCCCGCCAGAGAGATGTTCGCCCCGTCCGTGTGAGACACTTTGAGGCTCTCGTCCTATGTACAATTGATATCGGCTCAAGCTCCTCTCACTACGTGTGTTAGTGTTAGACAGTAGCTTCTTATCTATATAGATCAATGGCACATGCACACACGGCAGCTCACGTCCTGATCTTTCCCTGAAGCTTCTCCACAGCCTCGGTCATCTTCTCCATGTTCTTCCTGTTCTCGTCCGCCGTGAACTGAAGCTCCTTGATCCTGCGGTCGGCCTTCACTGAGTTCTTGTGTGTCTCAGCGGCCCGAACCTGGGTCGTGGCTAGCGAAGACAGGAAGCAAATATTTGAAAAAACAGCAACGTCGACGCTGCAGAAAGTTGCTTCTCACAAGTCTGACGCAGTTATCAAGTTGCACGTCTGCGCAACTGTTCAAGGCTTCAGCCGTTTTGACCCCCCGAAAAACTTGCTGGCATTTTTCCCCTCATACAGCAGTGTTCAAGCCGAAATTGCTCGCAAAGAGAGGCTTGTCTGGCTTGTCACCAGTATCTCCAATTCGCCTCTGTAGCTTTATTTTTGTTTCCTATGGCCCTTTTTTTTACGTGCACGACGACGGCGTCCAAAGCAATGTCTGTTATGGCCCCATTGCAGTACAGTTGAGTCTCGATTCAGCGAATGTTTTCCATCAGCAGCTACCGTATTGGTAAAACGAGACTTCTCGTTGGCGAAATTGTAGCTTGTAGAACAAAAGTAGAGTAAAAAAGAGTTGGTTCACTGACGACTTACACAGCTCTCCCTCCAGTCCTCTGACTTTCTCCTCCAGTTTGGCCAGCACCTTCCGCCCATGCCTGATCGCGTTCTCCTCCACCTCGTCCAGTCTGGATTGCAGCTCCAGACTCTGGGAGTGCAGCGTCTTGGACGCCTTCGCCGCGGACAACGCGTGATCCTGTTCAGATCGAAGCTCTTCTGCCAACCGACCTAAGAAAAGAAAAAGTGTCTGGGGAACTGCAGACTTCTTCGTCACAGTGCGACGGCCCTGGGGAACTCGTCAGGTGTCAACGGACACACAGGATCAACTCCGTCATAGCAAAAAGAACACATGTGCGAAATTGCCACAGCCAAGGTTGCTGACACGAAAACACCCACCCACTCTGTAGAACAAATAAATGCTCTCGGGGGTGAGACTGACACAAACTGCGGATCTCCGCTTGGCTGCTGCACCTTGGTCTTCGCCTCCTAAAGGTCTTCGGCCTTTCTTCCCCAATCCCTCGAAAGCTTGATGACTGGAGGAGCCTTCAGAGCAGTGGGGGATTTTACTTGTTTGCTTTGTAGGGTTTAAAGAAAGGTCCTCCTTTTTCTTGTTCTCTTAAGGATTTACGTGCTATTAAAGGAGAATCGAGCAAGGTTTGTCTCTTCCTCACTGGGCCTCCTCGAATTGACAAAAGGCTTTCTTGGCCTCGTTGGGTCATGCCCAACGGCCGCTGCTTTATTAGTTGAGTAGAAAAGGTTTCCATCAGTCCCATACGTAGTGCCAAAGCGGAAAGGTCATCAGTGTCACCTCCAAATTGCTGGTACAGATCTGCAAGGTCTGGGGCACCGTACACACATTGGAGTGTGCCAATTCCAGATATTCTGGTCGTCTTCCTCAATCACAATCCACTTATTGCCACTTCCAAACTGAGATCATACCTGCGTCCACCACCGCTTTCTTGGCCTTCTCTTCAGCGTTCTTCACTTGGCTTACGAGGTTGTCCAGCTCGGCCTGAGCAGCCCTGCAATACACTACAGTACACAGCGAGTTTCTCGTTGCAATTTGTGTGACATAACAGGCGAAGGCGGATGCAACGTTCATAAATGCCACGACTTCTTCAAGGGTGACCAACTTGTGTTCGACAGTTACGAAATAGGGCCTCCATTGAGCACTTTGCGAACAGGAGGTTCTGCTGCTAGCCGACGGAGGCACGAGGGCTGCAGTAACCTTGAAGAGCTCGTCAGGTGCTGCATTGCCAATTTTACTTGCACTGACGTTGAGGCCATCGCATGACGGCCTCAACCGTCCACCCGGGGAAATAGGGAAATATATAGAATATTTCGCAGCAATGCCGCTGTAAAACGATTCTTCAAAACTCAAGTCAGTAAAAAAAGACCCCCGTAAGGCAAAAAAACTGGCGTCAAATACTTTATTTTTGAGTACTGAGGACAATGGAATGTTGTTGTGTTTGACATCACTCAGGTCCTGCGCAGCCGACTCTGCTCAAAAAATAGTAGGGAGAAAATGAAAGAAAACGAAAAGAAAGAAAAAAAACTGACGATAACAGGTAAACTACGGTACGATAAAGAAGTAGTTTTTTCACTTTTTTTTACATAATTTGATCTCGAACAATTCAAAATTTCGGAAACTGGACTTCTACTTGACTGTGTGGCCAAGAATAGCTATGCCTACTTGACGTTGGCACGCATTGGTGGATATTCTTTATATTTTAAGAAGCGTCTTTGTCCTTTCTTCATCATCTTCATTTACCTTGACTGACAGTTTAGTACTGAGAGCCGGCGGCCAAGAAACCCTTGACGACACAAATGAGGCGCTGACTTTTTAAAGTTTAGTCTAATGCAAACTGAAACTGCCCGCAATTGTTGCAGCAGTCAATTTAGCGAATAATATGACCCTTATGTAGGGCACTGTGCACGACATAAGCACAAAGTACATTGTAAGATATCTGAGCATTTTCTGAAATTACATCCAGATGTAATGTAATCTTAAATTTCATTCTGTCTTGTGTTCTTTTCAATAAAAGCTTTATTTTGCTTTCTCTGCCCACCACAGGGCACAAAAATAGTCCCTTCTGGAGCATTGTACAATGCACGTAGGACAATGACTTGACTTCTTGTGCACGCACGCGCGCACATGCACATGTGCCGTACATTTTATTTTTTGAACAGTCCCAAAGTCACTTCTGTAGGTGTTAACACAATTGAGGATCTAAAAAACTAGCGCTGAAATTTCGAAACATACTGAAAATGCTAAACAAGCTCTTTACACACGATATTGAAACGTGCAAATACTTGGATTTTAAAGCTCTCTACGACCGAGGCTCGTTAGGCCCATGATCACATCATTCAAACTAGTGTTGGACTTCCTCCAGGAGAACATTTAGGCAGCGTGAGATGACCCAGCTACATTTCACGGGGTCTGAAGAAGTTCAGGGACAGGATGAAATCGACGGACGCGTTGACTTTAGTGACACAATGGGGACTCAAGTATTTAAGTGACTTTCTTTAATGGCCATACTAATTGCAGTCCACGAAAGTAAATTGCGATGGTGTCTGTGCCAAAGCTTTTGAACATCCCAGTCCAATAAGCAACAAAATGCAAATGCAAAAGTGCACTTGGTCTACTTCCCTTGTCACTGTGGCCATGAGAAACGACTGTAAAAGTTTTTTACGAGGTAGGAAGATCGATAACAGTTTGGAGTCCATCATACAAGAAACCTAGAAACATTTACTATGTCTTTTTTCTTTGAATTTCTTCTTCTCTTGGCATTCTTTACCTCTCATATTGTGCATCAGGGGTAATGGAACGAAACATGATTGATAGAGCAGACGTTTTGGCTACTCCTGAAGCTATTGCAGAATGGAAAGTGTGTAGTACATTTAGTGGATTAATCAAAAATAACTGAGAGAGCTTGGAAGTGACACTCGCACGAATGTCTCACAGGCTTGGCATAAGACTCTGGAACACTTTGGGTTGGAACTTGGGGGTGAAATTGCTCATTGAGACACTGACGGACAAGTTCCAGCATCATAAGCAACCTTTTGACGCCACATTTGCCAAAAAATCCTTGACTTTTGCTTCATTCGGTCAGCTTTACTGTATGAGATCGACTGAAACTTGGGGGTCCCCGACACCCCGGACGCGCGACGTGGCGTAGACCTCACAGTCGGTTGCGACATTGCTGAATCACTCGACTGTGTGAAAGCCAAGATTAATGAAGCAAGAATGAATCGGTGGAAGAAATGTCTGAACAACCAATCTCAGTTGCAGCTACTGCAGCAAATGCAGCCCATTTTCATCGCTGAAATTACATATTGGGAGGACGGCGAATCGGGTAAACGCAAAAAAATCTTGATTGGATGCAGTTCGTGAATTACATCGCATGGTGTAGTATAAATTCTACTGCTGCTGTTGGTAATAACAGATCTGTGGATCTGGTGAGACTCGTTTTTTTTCATGGAAGCCAACCAAGTTGGTCCTTTCAAAAAGCTTTTGTCACAGCTGTCACGTTGGATGCCGACTTCACAGGTGAGCACCAGCTCTACTTTGGTCACCCCTCTTTGCGTCGTAGGCTGACATAGCCTCCACTTCCATTTGCTTATATCTTACCTGGCGTCTCCCTCTAGACGGCGGCGCTCCGCGGTTAGCGCCGAGTTGGCGGCGTTGAGCTGTCCCGTGGCGTCCCTGGCCTCCGCCACCTCTCCCTCCAGAGCGCGACGTGCGCGTTCCGCCGTGTCGAGCAGCAAACGAGCCTCGTCGAGTTCGCTAGAGAGGACATTGCCTACAAAAGACAAGAACGGATAGGCCTTTACGTAGAAGGACTTGAGCTGGACCACACACTCTTAGGTCACTGCCAATTCCCTCCTGAAGCAGCCACCAGCAACCTCATTCCAGTCTCTCCGCGCATTGACAAGCTTTGTGAGTTGAGCCTGACCGGGTCTGTGGGTGGCCTGCATGAGGCTGTCCACATTTTGCCGGAAAATCTGGCATGACCGCCGGGCAAAATGGCCTCAATGAAAGTTGCCACAGACTACATGGAGCCTCCTGGCCCATTCCATGGCCTCCACACATTCACCCATGAGGCCAATGAATCGCTTGTTCACAAGGCCAACGGCAATGTGGAAAGAGGTGCTAAAATACGGTTCCCTCAGGCTCTTCCGGTGCAGCCAAGTTGTAGAAGTCCTTCAGCTCCTTGGGCCAGTAGCTCTCCATTCACGATACTTGGCAATGTTCAGGCCCGTTTGTTCTTGCTGTATCACGGCCTTCCTCATCCCCTGACTGCCACCAAGAGTAGGGGCAGGGAAAGCGTGTGCTGAAAGGCCAACAAGGCCAACCTGGCAACCATGTGTGCTGAGCTGGTCATACTATAGCAGCTTGAGGAGCACATCCCAGTTTTCATAGCTCTCACTCGTGTAGGGTGCCATATGGGTGAAGAAACATCGTCTTCACACCATGGGACATAAAGAAACAATTTCTTCCGAAGCTGGGAGGACAAGTGACACCAAATCTTCAGGAAGGTGAGGCACTGTGCAATCCGAAATACAAGAGGCACTGGCCGTTGTTCAGCACGTGGAGCCTGCCACCGGTATTGAGCATGATGTCACTGCAAACGGTCTGCTTGCACTGAGCTCAGATTTGCCACTGCTGCCACTGCCACTTCCCCGGGGATTTTTCCTTGGGTGCTTGGTCGTCTTGAGCCCACCAAATGGTGTCAGACTCATGGCAACCTCACAGTTTTTACACCTCACTGTCACTGCTTCCGCGATTGTCGAGCTCAGTGCGCTGCGAATAGTGCAGAACTTTGTTTTCTTCCACATAGCTGGAGGTAGTGATTGACATGAGCCTACATTTAGATTCGGGCTAGGGTTCAGACGGGAAAAATGGCTCATTTCCATCTCTAACTGGAACAAGTTACAAAACATTGAAATTTGATTTCCTTGCAAATGGTACCGTTCAAAACCTTCATTGAAGCAGCCGAGAGTCTGTGTGATGTTGACATGAAACTGGTGGGTTTACTGAATAAACTCCAGTTTTTGAGTAATAAATTGAATTTCTTATAGAATGCAAATATGATCAGCGCCCTTAGCTTCTTTCTTAGTTGGATCGGAACTGAAAAATATATCAACGGAACGTTACAAAAACTCGTCGTCCAAGATGGGGCCAACTGCAAAATAACACAGGCAAGTCTGCCATTGACGAAACAAACAGCATTTTGGTCTCTTTTCAGTAAACAAGTTCAATGCGAATGATTGTGTCGATATTCCACGAGTTGCGGATGTTCTGCGAGTTGCAGATGTCCTAAATCCTTCTCGTGGAACACACCTAAATAGCTTCAACTTTGGCGTTCTCAATTTTCCCCGCCACTTTTTTAGAAACGGATGAAAGAGTCAGACACTCATAAAGATCATTTATTTCGTCGAGTGCCCAAGTGACCCTTGTAAGCGTCTCCTCCTGTACAAAGAATTGTGCTTCTACCAATTGAAAGACACAAGATGGAACTGTAATACCCAAATATGCCGAGTGACGCAGTGAGGGGGAAGGGAGAAACAACATATACTGAACTTCTTCACTGCGCTCCAGTTCAGTCCAGCCACACAAGCAGTGCATTTTGGCTGCCGACAGCGCTTCACAAGGCTCCGTTTTCGGCTATCATAAGTTGGTGACTCTTTGGAGAGATGCTTCATTGTGTCTGAGACGCAGCTCTGCCTCGCATAGTGTAATTCTGCAAATAGATACCGCCCTTCAATAGTAGCCGCACCTCTCGACCCTCATCTTCTAATACAAGCCGCCCTGAATTAAAGTCGAGGCTGCTAATAAAGTAATGGAAATGCCAAAAGCATCAAACATGTTAATTCTGAAAATAAACACCGCCTTCACCACTGTGGTGGATGACGACGCCGCTCTCAGCTCCACTGATCCAAACAAGAACGAATAAAAAACGCCTACAAAAATCTTGCTTATTTTAGTATGGAGTTGTGTTAACTTTTGCATCATGTCTCAGCAGAAGTGTCTAAAAAAGGCACAGTATTTTTAGTCTGAAGGCATGAGAAATGCGTGCCCTCGAATTAAAGTAGCCTTTGAATAGAAGCCGCACCTAAAAGTCACAAATTTAATACCAGCCAGGGCTTGTAATTGCGGAACTACGGTATTTCTTGTATGCTTCTCTGATCTCACATGGTGCTGAAACGCGATTTCTGATCAGTCAGAATCCGTTTCCTTCAAGGTTGGCAGAATCACCTCATCCCCGAGATCGAGATGGGAAAATCTCCCTCTGTATGGAACTGGTCCAACCAATTCTTTCTTGAGCTCATGCTGTAACAGCCCCGCGGGGGGGGATTGGGAAGATCCAGTGACACACAGAAGCACAGAGAGGGGCTTCTTGGCCAATTCAGCCATCCCTCCTTACTGCCCCCCCCTTCGTTTTTGCGAAAGTGCAAGTCAAAGTGTCACCCCGTCGCTCTCTTTTTGCTGCTTCACGGAACGTAACAACCTCTCAACCCGGACACGGGGTTTTTGCATGGCGCCGGAGGGTCTGGGGAGTGAATCCCGGTTCAAATTTTCAGCCAATTTCATCCACTTTTACCCCCTGAAAAAGCCAAATTTCTGTTCTGTTTGGCATGCCTCCCCCCCTCCAGGTGGCTTCCTTTTGAGCCTTCTAGCACCAAAATGGACATCCTTGACATTGACCCTGTGTAGTCAACATTATGTCCCAGTATCACAACTACTCGTTCCACATCAAAATTCCACTTCAACACGTTTCAGTACAGCGTAGGAGGTGCCGTCATGCTCGGCGCAATTACCTACGACTGTATATAAAGGAAAAGTTGATTTTTTGTTACGTTTTCATGCGATAACTGTAGGACATCAACCCAAAAGACCATATATATTCTAAATCAGCATGATACGGGGAATGTCTTAGGTCCCCTTTCATTGGGGCTTGGGTCCGGGTTCGGGTGCAAGAAAGGTTTTGCCCACTGGTCGCTTGAGGATGTTTTGATTGAAGAAAAGCAGGCGCAATCAACCGTTCTGTAGCATTTTGGAATGTAAACTTCCCAAAAAAGATAAAGAAGTATCTTCTTTGAAACTTCCCCACCCCATTGCAAGTGAGGGGTCAAGGAAGCAACGAAATTTGATGGCCAGAAGTGGGTGGTCAGCACAAGGCACAAGGTCTCTATGGCAAGAGGAGGGGAGAGAAGAAGGCAAGTCAGGGTGGACATTCAGCCAGGAAGACTGGGCAAACCGAACTGTGACTCAACCCGGAGACTCATGGCCTGCTGCTATCACTAAGCTGGGGAGGGAGTGAAGAGTGTTTTGATCAGCCAGTTTCAAAAGTTAAGAACAAAATGATTTTGATTTGGGTGCAGATCACATGGGTAACACATGGTGAGTGTGATGTGTAGAGCAGTCAGCTTCAAGAATGAGACCAGCTTCGAGTCGAGGCAAGACCAGCTTTGAGTTGAGGCAAGACCAGCTTCGTGTTGAGCGCGAAAGGCATGTTGAGCAATAGTCGAGTTTGCTGGTGGGTGGGATTGCGGCGAGTTCTATAATGACTCCAGCAATGCCGGGTACCTCTGCAGTATCTATCTATATGAAATAGACCGTTTGAGTGTTTATTTGCCTGTCCTCTATGCACAGTCAAACCACTGGATAAACCTGGACCAAATTTGGCATGGAGTTGTCTATTTACCCAGGAAAGGTTAAAGGTAGGTCAAATCTGACCTCAGAGGTCATTTGAGGTCTCAGCAGAAGGTCAAACAGTGAAATTGCCATTTTCAGGCAGAAGGAGGCCTCAAATCAAAAACGTTTATAAGAGCAAAGTGGCTCAAGACCTCCCAAAATAGGTGACCGGGTAAGAATAGAGTGGACCTCCGACGTCATTCAAGGTCGCAACTTCATGTTTGTGAAATAACTTCAACCTCAACTTGAAACCTCAAATAACCTCTGTGGTCCAGTCTGACTTTATCCAGTGACCCATTTAAAATTTTATGCCTGTGAACACCTTCGATCCTTTTGGGCAATGCCAGGTACTGCGGCTATTCAGGATAATTTTATATCCTGGTTACCTTCGCTAGCATGGAATATATTTTCTTTAACCGATTGACTTTTTGACGGAGTTTCTACTCTTTTACCAATTTTCTACTGCTTGTCCCTGATTTTCATGGTTGGCAAGCCTTGCCTCACATGGCAAAAATTAACATTCTGGGTCTGACTTCCTGGGAGAAGACAACAGTGTAAGTGGACTGTGAAAAAAAGTCGATCAGTCACAAGATCAAAGTTACAGGTTTGATAGAAAAAAAAGTTGTTCATTTCACCTGCAGATGTTACTCTGATCCTCTGGTGAGAGTAACTCATTGTTTGTCCAGCAAGTAAGTTATATTCGCGTGTTTCGAAAACATAAAATTCAGATGTCCATAAATATCAACAATACCTTTCCTGTCTGCAGCTCCGCATTGTTCCTCGATCTCTGCCCTGGCCCTGCACTCCTCCTCCACGGCCGTGTCCACCTCCAACAAGGAGTTGGCGTGCTTCTTAATCTGTGGTGAAACAATACACAATGGTTGGGTCGAAGTCAACTGGGTCCCATGTGTCATTGACATATGAGAACAAATTCAGACCTCACACAAATTTCTCGACGAGGATGCATGACAATGGATGTCAGGTCTCTTTTTTCCTGACCTCTTTTAGCCTGACCAGGCTAACCTGACCTCAGTCGTACAACAAAGGGGAGGGGAAGAGATCAGCCAAAAATTTGCAGCATGTTCAAGATCAGTAATCACGCGATCCTTTATTAGCACTTCTCAGAGACTTGGACTCTTGGCTCAAGGGCCCTGCTTGAGAGTCTTGGCTCTCGAGCTGGAAACTTCGAAACGAGCCGTAAGTTCAAGGGACGAGCTCCGCTTGCGCCCACCCCTAGACTGTGCGGAGCACAAGGAGCATGAACAGCAGAAGGCGTACGACAGACAGAAACAACACTTGTACTAGCCATGCTACTTCATGAATACAATGCAACATACATGCAACGATCACTGGATGTAACGATCACTGGATGTAACGATCACTGGATGTAACGATCAGACGCTTGTACTGATCAAAACTCCCAGAATCGAATCAAATTGGGCATTTTACTACATAAAATCTGACGGATGTAACGATCACTCAGCCTCGATGGATGGAATGATAAAAAATTGGCCACTCAGGCTTGCAAAAAGGTAAATAATTGGTTTTTGTTACCAGGCTAAGTAAAAACCTTTGGCTGTGACT
>JAAUXU010129751.1_pt1 | contig 19348 bp, 26 predicted proteins | sample 7278151 | NCBI WGS metagenome assembly JAAUXU01 (sample SAMN14350113, study PRJNA611818) | marine sediment metagenome | isolation source: surface marine sediment (1.8m) | place: French Polynesia: Moorea | collected 2018-08 | reverse complement strand
GTCAGAATTGTTGACACTGAACGAGGATGAGTGACTCTGGAGCTGCTACCAGGACATGTCTTGGTCAGCTGATCGAGGAGATTCTGGCCAAGGTGATGTTTCTCTCTCCAAGGAACAGAGATGAACACACAGAAAATTGTTGTTAGCAAACATAAAGTTAAATCTGCACATATAACCTTGGGCATTATTTATTTTTATAGTTATTTATTTGCATGTCTAAAATTGAGGGAACATTTTTAGAATGTTTCCTCAATGAAACAGGGGAATGAATTGAGGAAACCTTATGCAAAGGTCATACGCAGACACTCGAGCACAATGCATCCCGGCTTCCTTGGATGCATCATCTGCTGCTGCTCGTCCCGCCCGATGTCGAAGGTGGTCACGGCCATGGTGTCGTCCCACCTGCCTGGCCTCCACTGCCGGCTGACAGACGTGAACCTGAGATTGCTTTAACTGAACTCGCAGAGATTTCAGGAATCGAGGAAATCCCCCTACCCCGGAAGCAACGCCGGTTCTCCCCCCCCCTCCTTCCCCTCCCTGCTGCGCACGTATCAAAGTCCAAGTCTCCTTCTGCGTCTGCCAATCTATGTCCTCAGATATCAACGCGAAAGCTTTTTTGCTTGCGTCATCTCTGCTCATTCGCTCACTTTTCGGCGCCCACTTTCTCTCTCTCTCTCTCTCTCTCTCTCTCAATGTTGCTCCTTGCAGAAGCCACTGAGGACTCGACCCTGACGGAGGCAACTTGTTCACAATTATTCCCCCCTGCCCAATTCCTTCCCCTGTTCCCCTCCGTGCCCAAAATCTCTCTCCAGAAGTGGGTGAAGATGGGTGCGTGAAGAAACAATGCCTTGGAAAGGCCCGAAAGTCTCAGGTAGGAGCTGTCACATCGATGGGGGGGGAGGACAGGTGAAGACTTTCAATGAATAGCTTATTTTTTCCTTCAGATCTGTGTGAGTGAGCGCTAAATATAACTGGGGGGGGGAGAAACTTTTTGTGTTTTTTTGGTCGTCATAAAGGGTAATTTGACACTTAGAAGGCTACGTTTTTTAACAGGGCCAACGTACTAATAATCGTGGAGCTTTATTGCCTCATTATTTGCCCAAAAAAGGGTGATAACTGTACAACTCACAACTCGTAGTACGAACGAGATTTTCTCAAAAGGGAACTATCGTACTCTCAGGTTATTTATGAGTACCTTGAAAATTTCGGATTTTTGTTGGGTAAAACAAAAATCAGTGAAAAATCGAAGCCAAGAAACCGGTTCGAAAATCCATGTTTAGTTCTATAGAATCATCTGTGTGGTGAGGAATAGGCTAGATTGTGAGCAATGGCTGCCTGAAATGATCGTCCAAGAAGAGAGATCGTCCCTGAGCAGAAGAACTCAGCATCACTGAGCTTGTCCGGCAAAGTTCTGACAGATTACAATTTTATTCGGTGCAGTCAGAACATTGGTATGGACAATCCGTGACCAAATCACCTGTTCTCAGCTTCGTTGCCTCGAAATCTAGATAAAAATCGCCCAATCTGTCTTAAAAAGCGTCGTAGAAAACCGGTACGGTGAAATTCGAACGCGTGCGGTCTCTTCTATTCGAATAAACGAGTGCTCCGATGTCGTCAAGATGACTTTTGTGTCCCTTGACAAGTGTTGTTCTTACATTGTCCTGGCAAATATCAGACGGGTTTTTCTGTATTTTTGGCCAACCCTTTTATTGCCCCACATTTGCTCATTGTCCATACAAAATGAGTCGAATGAGCTGTGCACTCTGGAACGCTCCCAGCAGCTGGCGTTTTCAGACGTGTTGTTGCACTTTTGTTCCAGGATTTTTGGCGCACCAAATTAAACCCCTTTTTTCCCCCTGTCAAGTTCTGCAGACTTTTTTTAGGTATTTCTCTCTCTTGCCCAATTCCTTGTTACGCCTTTGTTTCGTGAGGGGGAAAAACCGTGGACACCGAGAAGCCTTGTGACACTCAACACTTGTAAGATGGGGGGAAAAACATTCATTCGAGCTCAGAGCTTATATGTATTTTTTAGGGGTATCGCACTCACGGGGAGAGAGGGAAAACTCATATTTCTCCTGTCAATTGTGGGCTGATTTCTGTTTTTTTAGACTACTTTTCTTTACGTGATCTGTCTGTTACACGAGCAACTTTCTGACGAGAAGCAAAAAAATAACCTTAGATTCTCTGGCAAAAACAAACCTCCTTGCAACTTTTTCTGCGAAGTGCTGGAACTCGTTTTAAAGTCTTTTTTGCGCGCATGTTTTCGTCATCGGTTGTCCCTCCCTGCCAATCCATGCATGATGTGTGGAATTCCTCGGGCTCAGCTTGACTGACGTCACAAAGTGAATGAGGCCATTATTGTTGTTTGGTATTCTGCGGGGGGATAAAAGGGTTGCATGCACGGATTGGAGGAAGGAGGACAAGTACAGGGTGTCTCAGACAGGACGGACGCTCGGGGCTGCCGGGGGGATCCCGACCACGAGTCTCGTCCGGGCACTTGTTGCTCCGGGTGGTGTTGTTGGCTTCGTCAGCTACACCTATGGATGGCGACGACGTCGAACCGAGCTTGACTCGAGTCACATTTGACTTTTCCCGTCCCGCCCGTTGTAAACGGGCACCCGAACAATGGGTACCCATTGTCAACCCGCAGATGAGCCGGAGACGTGATTCTTCGTCGCTCTTTGCTTCCCCCTTGCTAATGACGACCGCGGACGTCGGAGTTTTCTTCCTTTTCCCCCTCCCAAACGATGCTCAACATTGGGCAGGAGTTGCTTAACGATCACCTGTGGAACCCTTGAGTGACGTCAATGTGGCAACTCTTTTCATTGGCGCGGCCCAAAAAAGGCCCTGATTAATGTTTGTGCTGACCAGCGGTGTGGACTGCGTATTTCAAGGAAGGGGGGAACCTCTGGGAGGAACACTGCTGCGAAGGACCCCCTTCTGGGGCCCACCCTGGTCGTCGCGTATGGCTTCTTTGGTAAAATTTTCCTCAGTCCTCGTTGACAATTGACAAATGTTGCAGCTGGACAGTGTGGGAAAAACAAGTGTTGTATTCACAAAAGACCCAAGGAGGCTTCTTTCCTCTGCTCTGATTGCTTTTGCTTGATTGGAAAAGCTCACGCAGATGAAGGAAACCTTTCTCTGGACACTGTCAGACTCTTGTACCGTGTGAGCAAAGAAGACGAGGCCTCCGTACAAGACGAGGCCTCCATTGAAGAAGAGGCCTCCGTAAAAGACGAGGCCTCCGTAGATGAGTTGAATCACAGGCCGACCTGGGACTGTGTGTGCAGCAAATGTTTGACGCATTTGGTAAACATACACCGAAAGAGTGGTCATTTTTCCGGAGTCAAATTGTGCACGTCCGACACTGAGTGGAACGGGACCATCTAGGCCCAGGTGGTTGGCCTCCACCATGCCATTGTCGGTGGCGGAGGCGGTGATGGCATTTGTTAGCGGCTTCGGCGGGGTTGCCCACCTTCCTCCGCGATGCGGTTCTCGGTGACGCAGCTGATTCGGCTGCCAATGGCATTCGCCAAGCTGTGACCCAGGTCACTGCAGGAATTTGGCCCGGACAAAGCTGGTCTGCAGTGTTGCTGCTTCCGGCAATGACTTGACCGAATCTGCTGTGACTCAGAGTTGCCAAAAGTCCAAGTTCATGGCCGAATGGAGTCACTTTGTGACGCCACCCGGTGCATCAACACTGTCGCCTTTTTTTCCACGGACACTTTTCTGCGTCACCCTGTGAGCTTCCTTCTTCCAGCGCTTCTGCTCCTTGGCTGGTTGTCCTCAGCCTCCAGCTCCTCTGTCCACCTGATCTTCAGAGGCCTGGACCCCTACAATGACTCGGATCTGCTTTTGGAAAAGAGTCAGAACGATGTCAAAGCGTACGAGGCCGAGGCCGGAACGTCCTTCTCTATCTTGTGCCTGTCCAACGCCTTCGAGACCGCCTGGAACTCCACGGCCGAGGCCTTCAGACACGAGGTCAGAATGTTGTTCTTGTTCCGCCACCAACTAGACGAAATCCGTCATCCTCTTTTAGAGCGTCGTCGGTTCCATCCTCGAGTCCCCCTGCGACTTCGCAAACTCCTCCTTTACCTTCTGCACAAGCGTCAACGTGAAGAACGCCTCAGGCTATGTATTTTTGGCCAATCTTTGCTCTTTTTTTTTGCCTAATCACCAAGTTCGAATGTCTAGGACGCCGGGTATTACAGCTGCGGTCCCGGGGAATACATCGAGGACCAAGAGGAAGTCGCGGCCTCTCCTGAGACCAAAGTTTACGTATACGTAAAGGGTGAGTCATAAATGTGCCTAATGAAAGTTTGCCTAACCTCGGGGGGGGGGGGGGATTTTTGCCAAAACGAATCACTTTGCTTTGTGGAGGACAACCAAAAATGGGTCGCCCAAAGCGTCCTCCACTGACTCGTTGGGCACCTTTTGCCCCAGATTGGTCATGTCTTTCTGTTGCTGCCAGATCCCGCACATCTCCTGGCCACCAAGAACTACTTCAACTACTTAACCGTGCACGAGCGCAAAGACTTCGTCCTGCCCTGCATCCCCTCCCACCCGGGCGTGACCGTGCGGCTGTACAGGCAGGTGAGAGAGAAAATGTGCCAGGCCGAGCGCGGTCTTAAGCACAATTAAAAGGACGCTTGTCAAGGTCACCCAAGCTCCCGCCTCATTTCATGACAAGGCTTAGGGCGCGTTTTTACGGGGAGCAAAAGTCTTCCTCATCTCGCGTGACAAAAATACGCCAGTGTCAACACGCCGTCAACTCGGCCAGACAGAGGGGGAAAATACACTTTTTACGCCAGTTTCGTCACCACAAAGGCCTCATTTTATGTAAAATAGCAAGATTTTCATCGGCTCAATCGATATAGAATGGATTAAAAGTTTCGATAATGTCTCATCAATGTGTAAATAACATTTCTGAACTCAACTCATTCTGACGTCATTAGGCTAGAGATGCTCTGAAGTTGCAACTCAAGCACAGCAACAATCACAGACTTCTTAAAGCCGCATCCAATTTTGGGCATAGGGAGAATCACAGTTGTGATACTGAGTCATAAATGTACTAAAAGGGCTAAAATTAGGGACTTGTGAGTTAGGCTACTTGATCAAAGGTGAAATATATGTGCTTCTACTAAAGAAGGAGGCCAGAACTTAGCCATGGTTTTTAAGTTCTAGCATAGGCAACTTTTTAATGAAATAAGCAAGCTCTTCTTGAAAGAAAGGCCATTAAGCGACAACCAACCGGTTCAACAAGGATTTTCTTTAAAAATAAGACAGTATGTAAGGCAATATATATATATATATACTTAGCCCTATGAAGGGTAACATAGCAGCTTTTTCAAGCAAATGAGGCCGGTCCTGGGTCCGTCTGTCCTCGGTCCTGGGTCCGTCTGTCCTCGGTCCTGGGTCAGTCTGTTCTCGGTCCTGGGTCCGCCGGCCTCGGTCCTGGGTCCGTCTGTCCTCGGTCCTGGGTCCGTCTGTCCTCGGTCCTGGGTCAGTCTGTTCTCAGTCCTGGGTCCGTCTGTCCTCGGTCCTCGTCGCGACCTCGTCTGTCTGCCCGAGTTGTCGATATCACACCCGACAGCACTAATTGCCCTCATGTAACGCGAGCTTCGTACAAAGACCTTTGCAAACATTGTCTCATTCTGGCGTTGTTATTATTGATATCGCAAGGAGGAGATGCGGCCTCAGAAGGAAAAGAGAAGCCGGGCGTGCACGCGCACACCCGGCAGCCTCGCGGCCGCGGCCGAGACGGGCGAGGGCAACGCGGCCTTAAAGGAGCGCGTCAGAATTACGACCGCCTCGTCAGAGCCGCACAATGTTGACACACACGCAGAGTTTTCCCAGGGAAAGGAGTGGTTTCGCTCTAATTGGGCACCAGGCCCTTATTGAAGCCGCTCGTACGAGCCAAAATTTATTTTTTCGGCTCTTTTGGATGACCTTTTTATTTATTCAATCTCGCTCTCGACAGGAGAAAAGTCGACCTGACGTTCCGTACCACCAACTGCGCCGCGGGGTCGTCTACGACCCGCGCCTCGGCGTCGTCGTCAGGAATGCCAGCGCCAACGACTCGGCCAGATACAAGTGCGAGTTCGTCCTGGGCAACACCACCAAACTGTCCTTGACAAACGTCTTTGTCGCGCGTAAGTTCCTGCCTTTTTACGGGTCTATTCCAGGCCAAAAAAAAAAAGAAAAATGCCAGGAATGGCCGATGATGACAGAGTGGATAAAAGTGAACTATATGATATTCAACTGCGCTTCACTCTCTTTTCACATATTTTTTGGTCTGCCGGCCAAAAAAACAGACACCCCATGTAAGTCTTCTCCGCCTCTAAGTAGTGAGCAGCCAATCCTTCATTCAATTTTTTTTCTAGAGGGATAAAATATGTCAAAATCTAAGCTACTTTTTTGTGCTTAAATTTCGTCTTAGTCGCTGCCTAAATTACTCTTCTCGTCCGTCCTTGAGTCAACCCTTTTCTGTCACTTGCATCTTCAGAGAGGTGTCCAAAAATATGCTTACTTCACATTAATCCTTACTTGATTACATCAGATGAATGGGAAACTTGTTGGTTCTCTCACCCACGCCCTAGTCGTCATTATGTCATTAGCGTCCTCTAATGACCCACTTTTGGATACCTCCGCGGCCGCCGCCGACCTCGGCAACGGGTCTCGTATGAGCTGCTTAAGTACATAAAGCTTTGTTGCGTAGTCTACGTACATCACACTCGCACTCATTCTGTGTCGTGCGTAGAAGAGCATATTTGTGTTGCCGCTGGACGTGTGTACCAAAAAGTCGTGGCCACCCAGTACCAGTTCGTCTGTCAGGCTAACATCTCGTCTCTGATTCTTTCCTTTGCCATCTTCCTGGACTTGTCCTGAGGTAAATGCATAAGTGCTGGGGCTGCTTCTTCCTCGGACATGTGACAAGCCCAATAATACTGACACTTTCCATCTGTTCACTCACATTGTAGCAGCCGACGACTCGTACACGATTCCCCAACAGCCGGAGATCGAGCTGATCGTGGCCAACCAGAGCAAGAAGGTGAGAGGGGGCAATTGGCTACAGGGTGCGGCAATTTTTTTGGCACTTGCTGACGTGGACGACATTTTAAGAGATGATTGACGATGTGCAATTCAACTGTACCCATTATTATATTGTGAATGCCACAGTAACTCTTTTTTGCCTCGGTATGTCGGGTGTCCCCCCAAAATTGATGCACCTTCGAGGTCACGTCGTAACATGCAGAAACACTGACAGATCCTCAACGATGGCGAGGTGGCGGCCGGATCCTCCTTCCAGCTCCTCTGCAAAGTGATCTTGGACGTCAGTCACACGGCCATGATCACCTGGTTCAAAGACGTGAGAACAATATTAGAAGACTACGTTTTAAGGAAACTACGATGTACAAGCGGATTCGTCACGCTGCAGGGCAAAAAAGTTAATCCCGGGCGCAGAGCCGAGACCGGCACTTTCCCCAGCGGCCTGAGGTACATCTCCTCCAAGCTGCACGTGAACACCACCGAGGACTCCGGCAGCTTCGGGGGCGGCGGCAATTATGTGTGCATGGTCAAGAACCACGTGGGTCAGCCCAACAACGTCTCCGTGCAGATCGTCGTCAATCGCACAGGTACGTACAGCGAGAACAGTCTTTTATGCGTCACACTGTACAGAGTGGGTGGAAACTTTATCTTTTGCTGCCTTTGATCTCCAGCAATAAGAGAAAACTTAAGGGCCGAACTCACTCACCGCACATAAAGACTTTACAGCTCGTCCTACGTCCTGAGAGTGAAGTGGGACGACCCGAGATATCACAACTCCTTATTAAACGAGGGCCAAATTGGTCGTGAATAAGAACGAGGCCCCTTTTAGCGAAGGAAGAGGAAAATTGGACAGGATGCAAAGTAGGAGCTGCTGACAGCACACAGAAACACCTCTCGTCCCGGCCGGACTTTGCAGCCTCAGAGGTTGCCCCGGCGGTCCGAGGACGGAGCGGAGCAGAGCCCGAGGGCCGTCGGAGCAGCCTCGAAAGCTGTTGAAAGTCCAACAGGGACGAAAAAGTGCTTGACATAAGTGCTGTTTATAATTGAACACCAACACTTTCGGGATTTCATGCCTCATTTGTCGTATGACGTCACATTTTCGCGATTTTCTGGGAGCCCCACACACAATACACGTGCAGCAGGCAGGGCCTAGTGTCACAGGGCCCGGTAGTAGGCCTTGCAAATCTCAGCAGGCTGCTCAAGATCAGATAATCACCCCCCCTCCCCTGGAGGGCATGACAACGGTCATCTCAGCTAAAAAATGACGACGTTAAGTATAGTGCAATAAAGACACAAAACTGACGGGTCCCTTAGACCGCAGCTGTCAGTTAGCACAAAGAGATTTATATTGATCACGCCACTTTTTATGCGTCAGCACAAAGAGTTCAAAGATATTATTAACATGGTGAACCAAAGTTTTGTGTGACTGAAGATGCTTCACGACCTCGTCGACCTTGAGCTGTTCTTCAGCTTGCATCTCCTCTCCCCCCGTGCCCCTGGTCTTGCCCCTGACCACGTCCGCCCTCCAGGACTCCCTCCAGTCCACCTTTTGCTGACTCCCCAGCCAAAATAATTTCGTACAGTTGTTCCCTGCCGTCTGAGCCACCCCCCGCACAACAAGTCGGTCTCCTTCTCGACCGAGGACAACTGTCTGAAGATGAGGGCCAAAGCGGACCAGGAGGCTCAGGCAAACTTCAGCTTCGAGATGCCGTTGGGATCGTCTTCTGCCGTCGTGTGGCAAGTTGAATCATTATAGACCTTTTTTTCCCAACTTTGTCATATCGGAATTCCGATAATTTTTCAGGACGACGCCCCTTGGCAAGGCGTACTCGAGCGATGACGACACCTCCTTCATGTTCGCGTCCTCCTCCGATCGCAGGAGGTTCTCCCTGCAGTTCGGCAACAACAGATCCAACGAGGTCAGGATACTTGGGGCAGACATCAGATTTAATTTTTAATTTCCTTCACGTGCAACGCATAATCGTCTCTCTCGATTCGGTACCATTATTAGATCATAGTGAAGATGTCCAACGTGAGCGTGGAGGACAACGGCAAGTACGCCTTCTCCTGCCTGCCCGACGAGAGCGAGAAGGAGATGATGGCGACGGTGGAGGACAAACAGATATTCTACTGCCTGAATGTCCTGGACATTCCGAGAGCCGGCCTGTTCGTACCAGGCCACCGGCACGCCCTTTTCCTCGTGGGCCACTCCTACGGTCTCCGGTGCGCCATCACGGCTAACCCAGATCCCGAAAAGGTGGTCTGGAGCGTGTGCAACCAGTCAGGAGACACCTGCACACAGAACACCTTCTGGATGACCAAGAACACCTCCCAGGTAAGGCTCTTGACCAAAAGAACCCCTAGGGGATCTTCGACTCATGGACGACATTCTGGTGCTTTATTGCTCATTCGGATTATTGGCTAGGACATTGCTGTTATTGCTGCTGTTCTGATTGACAAGCTGTTGAGCCTGCTGCTGAAACACCTGTGACTGAGAAAGCAGTTGAGCAAGCTGATTCTGCTCTGGCGTCCCACTGGTGGAGCTGTCCAAGGTGCTGCTGTTGCCCAATGTTGGAGATCCCAGCTGCACCAGGGTGAAGTTCTGGGAGGCCTTCAAAGAAATCAAGTGAAGGAGAGAGAGAGATTTCTTTTCTTCGCTCTACCACACTCTCATGTCTACCAGCCCACCTGACTTCCCCTCAGACTGGGAACTATAATGGGGACGGGCAAGACGTTGATAGCCTTGACGCCGTCGTTGCCGCTGTCGTTCCTTTTGGTGAGCCCAAGCTTCTCGATGTGCTCTTTCACAATCTTCTCGACCGATTCCTTTTCCTCCTTCCTCAACGCCCCCTTGCTCTCGTGTTCATCGCTGTCGTCGTCCAGACCTTCGTCAATGTCCTCCTTGGCAGCTTCATCCTCGTCAGCCTGCTCAACAATGTTGATTCTGAAGCACTGCCAAGTTTAAGGGCGCAGGACAAATTTTACTTTTTTTTTCTTCTTTCGCTGATGCAAAAGACTCTTCAGGGTCTTGGCATTGGCGATGAGTTCATCATCGTCTGGGTCAAGACCAGATTCCACTTCTAAGACCTTCCTCAAGTCTTGCTTTTCCCCTTCCAACCTATGCCATGTAACCACAATAATAAATAGTATGAACCGAATATTATTATCGGGTGCATCATCCAGACCTAGAGGTGTTGGACTTCAGTCTATCCAAGTCAGTCTTGATCTTTCCCAACTGGCCTTTCAAGTCCAGCTTGGAGTGGGTGACGTTGTCTAACCTGAGGTTCAAGAGCTGGAAAAGCATAGCCTTATGTTACACGATGTACCTGTTCGTCAGTTCCTCCAGCTGCTTCCTGAGGAAGTCGTTCTCCCACATGAGAACGGTGGTAGGGTTGTCCTTGTCGCTGACCTCGTGCTCGATCAGACTGTAGCCGTGCCTCGTGTGGTTTATGGCCCTATTAGATTTGTCCCACTGCAACCTGAAACAGCAGCGTGACCACGAGCAGACTCAAGCATATTCTCCTGTCTGGTAGAGTTACTTGAAAGCCGCGTTGAGGGAGCTGAGGGTTTGGCTTGCCTTGAACAGGGTGACCCTGCACCTCAGTTGATAGCTCTCGAGCGTGTGCAGCCTCCTCAGGTTCACCTCCTGCTCGGCTCGACAAGAGTTCAAGGCCAGGCCCATCTTGTCAAAGTTGATCTTAAGATGCTCCACCTGCTCCAGGTAGTTGTTGCGGAACTTGAGCACGAGGATGACCGAGAACATGACGACCGGGAAGACTGTGAAGAGGCCGTAGGTGAAGAAGTTGGCCCAGGACCCAGGGCGGAAGCGGAACTTCTGGAGTTTACTATTCTGATGGAGCAGTTAAATCATAACCTCACGGTCGCTCAAGCAGAAGACTAACCATGTCTGGTCGAGTGAATGCTCTCCTGTGGACGAAGTTGTCGTCCAATGAGTCCTCAGGTGTTGCTCTCGACGCAGCTGAAAGGACAAGCCAGAAGTGGAGGGGATTACGCTGAAAAAGTGGATAACTAAGAGTGTCCATACCAGCAGGGGGGGTTCGTCCCTTCCTCCCTCCCCCCTCCCTTCAACAAGATATCCTGCTTTCACCCGCTGAAAATGACCGGGACGAATCAGAGAGTTGTCTTTCATGGGCGCACGCACGCGCGCACGTCGAGATCTTCTCTGGTTTCACTGCCTCCTCTTTATGTGTGTGAGGCCTTCACATAAACGTGAGTAAAGTAAGTTTAAAATTCTTTCACTTCTCAGTCCTTGGAAGTCTGTCTGGTCACAGTCCTGTCAACCGGTTCCACAACCGGTCGCCTGCCCTGAACTGCATCCCGCGCATCACCAAGCACCGTCACACCAGAAGTGCTGACTGCACTGCAGAGAGGGAGGCCTGCACACCTGACCCAAACCCTGGACCACTTCTGTTGGCTCTGGGACTATTTGTGTCGGCCAGGCTTCAGTCAACAGGTCCATGAGGCACGACTGGATGCTGTGCTGACCATGTTCATGCTATCCAATGTTCAGGACTTTGGGTCAGTTCTGTTTGTGGCCAACCACGAAACATCTGCGAGTGCAGAACAATTTTGCGTCAAGTTGAGGCAACGAAGCTGCTTCGTCAAGCTGCTTTTCTTCACCAAAAGGGTTGAGAGGAGGATGGGAAGCAGCTGGTAACGTTTGCTCCCTTCTGGTCATCAAAATCTGACATCGGGTTGACTCCAACTCTTCCCTTTAGGACAAGTGCAGGATTGCCATTTAGTTCGGGGAATTCCATTTCTGCTGCGTTTTTGAGGCCGGTTGCCATGACCGAGTTACCTGACATTCCTTCAGCAGTACTGATGCACGATTATCCTCTGTTAGTTTCCAGGGTGCTGCAAGAGAAGGCGCTTTTCGCACGAACTTTTGAAACACCAGGTGTTAATGTTATGCTTGGCAGGTAGCAAAATAGACTGCACATGAAGTCTCACTCAATCCGGCCGGCTGCACTGGGACTTGGGCTGAATTTTGTAATCCCAGGAACTTAATAGCAACATTGTTGTACAGGGTGTCGAAGAATGATCTTCCCGAGGAAACTGCTTCGCAGCTCGACTGTTTGAGCGTGATGTGAAGCGACCTTGTACAGCCAAGGCATCATACATTACAGCGATAGCATCATATGAAGCGATGTAAAGTAACCTGATCTTGTGGCGATCAAGGTCTGAGACAAGATTTTGAGCAAAGAAATATCTGGTCAAGATAGTGAACTCAGGGTTGCCATTCTGCTCAAGGGACAGAGTCAAAGGTTGCGAGAAAAAAGTGAGTCAGTTGCTGCCAATAAACCAATCAATAACTTGATGCGAGTGAAGTTTTGAATTTAAACTTTCATCTCAATTTGTCTGGTTTGACTGTGTACTTGCTGTAACCTCTCCCTACCCACCCACATCAGCTTCAGCAATTCTTTTTAAAAGCACCTAAAAAGGGCACATAGTCACGCTTTATAGTGAAACTTGCTCTGAGTTAAATCCACTGATATAAGGCCTCTCCTTGCTGCTGAAGTTGATCCTACTGGCGTCAAGACGTCATGCTATCTATTCATGAGATGCTTTGCAGTTGTCCCCTGTCCCCGGCGGCCGCGACTTCGAGTTTGTGTCCGAGTTCGAGGTCTCCGTTGGCCCCTCGGAGTCCGTCCAAGTCGTCCAGTGCAAGGCGTGCCAAGGGGAAGAGGCCGAATGCGGAGAGTCCCCCAGGTTGGAAATGTTGCCCACGGATTTCTTTCCTCCCGAGAGGTTGGCGTTCGGAATCTGCGTGAAGAGGAAGAACCACTGCCACCGCATCCAGAATCTCGCCCACAGGGATGTCATCGAGAGGTAGTAAAACACGCCCGACTTTAGACGGAAATTCGTCCAATTTTGTTGGATTCTCACAGATTTCAGTCCGAGAGTGTGGACATTGTGTGCGCCGTCTCCAAGTACGCCGTGCCCAAGGAGGAGACGGCGGAGAACTTGCTGCGGATGACGTCGGATCGGCACAGTTCATCAGATTTTGGTAAAATTTGGTCATTTTGGACACGCAATAAAATGTTATTCATTGCATATTTTTCAGTGCTGTCGTACACCTCCTACTCCGTGCAGAAGTTCCTGTCCATAGGGGCCTTGAACAGCTTGGAGGACGACGGGGCCTCGGTCAGGTGCATCAACAGGACCTTGAAAATAAAAGTCAAGGGTGATTGTCCCATAGGCATCTCTTTAGTCCTTGAGTGATTCTGAAGGATTTCCGTAGGAATTTTTAAACCAACTCCTGCCAGGGGCTTCAACATGGACGGCTCGAACACGTTCTCGGACGCCGGCGAGGAGACCACCATCGTCAGACTCGACTGTTCCATGGAAGGCACTCCTGAGCCAGACATTCGCTGGCTCAAGGTCTGGAACGCCGTATGCAATAGCGAAACCTCTACCAGCCTTTGACTTTTTAGGACGGTAAAAGTCTGGATCAGGAAATGTTGCTGAGGAGGAACAGGACGCTGGTGCTGGCCAAGTCCGGGATGCAGCTGGAGATCCGGCTCGTGTCGCAGGAGGACGAGGGTGTCTATTCCTGCATAGCCACAAATCTGGTATGTTCTGCTTGACATGGAGGAGGTTGACGTCACCTCAACTCTTTTTTGACTCATACGGTTTTATTCGTTAAGGCTGGGACCGTTGAGAGCACTCACAATGTCTATTCCTCTTCATCTCTCTGGCCCAAGACGCCCTTGAAGCAGACCCTGTACGCCAGCGTCATCATCACCGCCTGCTCCTCGATCGTGCTCTCTGTCATCGTGGCCTACTGCTTCAGGAGGAACAAGGTCAGTACTGACTAGTCACGTCCATGGCATTCTTTCGTTATCCTGGACCGCTCGCAGCTGGCCAAAGACGAGCTGAACTCCGCCGACATCGCGCTTTTCTTGCACGGCGACCCCGCGTCTATCAACCCCGCGCAGCCTCTCGAGGACCAGGCCTACCTCTTGCCTTACGATGACCAGATCGAGTTCCCTAGGGATCGGCTCGAGTTGGGTCAGCAGATCGGGTCCGGTGCCTTCGGGCGAGTCGTCAAGGGCTTGGCCATCGGTATCAACGAGTTCGAGGCTCGCACGGTCGTGGCCGTGAAGATGCCGAAGCCGCCAACCTCCAAGGCGCAGCTCGTGGCCATGATGTCCGAGATCAAGATCATGCTGCACCTGGGCAAGCACCTCAACGTCGTCAATCTGCTCGGATGCTGCACCATTGATCTGGCAAAGAGTGAGTGGCGTCAACCAGATCCCAAACTACGAGTATTTTTTGCTGCTCTTAGACTGTTTTGTGTCTGTTGTTGAAACCCTTTCAGTGCAGAAGTATTAGTTTTAGTAGGTTCTACGGAATGCTCTATTAGTGCTATTAGTGTAATTAGTGTTCATTAGCGTAAGTCTAGTAGTGTCTATAATTAGTGTTCATTAGTGTAAGTCTAGTAGTGTCTATAATTAGTGTCTATTAGTGTAATTAGCTCTAGTAGTGTTAGGTTCTACGGAATGCTCGAGTCACGCAAAGGCATTATAAAGCATTGTTTCTAGAGGAACTCCTCGTGATCGTTGAGTACTGTTGCCATGGGAATCTGCAGCAGTTCCTGCTATCCCGGAGGCATTCGTTTATCAATCAGGTGCACCCGGCGACCGGAATCTATGACCCGACGGTCTCCAGGAAAATATCTGCCAATAGATCAAGCCAGTACCACATAGGAGCAAAGAGGTAATTTCAAAGATCAAGATCCACTCCGCCAAATCACAATCTTCTGCTTAGACATCGCGTGAGCTACGCCAAGCTGGACATGAACCGCACCCTGAGGGAGATGGACGACGACGAACTAGAACCGTCCAACTCGACCAGACAAGAGAGCAGCGAGCAGGAATCACCGCATCCCCTACAAGACAAAAAGATCTCGGCCATGTCGACCGACTCGGCCTTCGAGAGTCACATCGTGGGCACGGACATGACCATGGTGTCCCACACCTACGCAACCAGAGGTAAAGGCAACTGCATACCCGTACCTTCACGTACAAATTGATATGCTACATTGATACTCAGCACTGAAGAACACTTTTGTTTTGTGTTGTACCAACACTGACGATACTGATAAGCAGCAGTTGTTACACTTAAATCACTTCAACTTCAGCAACAACCGACAAGGTGGCTTTTTTTTAGCTTTCAAGAGATCCAAGATTCATAAGATTTCGAACGACTCCGGGTTTGTGGCGGCTGCCGCTAATAACGGCCCAAGGGAGTCCCCTGGGCAACCAGGTGACCGAGTGCAGCTGCAAGTGCAACACTCACGCTTTTGAACTTATTTGTTTTTCACTGCAGGTCCGTCCAGGAACAACAACAAGGTGTCCGTCATCTCCACAGACTCCGACTTCGACCATGTGATCAACTCCACAGACATGACCCTGGTCAGCCTGAACAGAGGTAAGGCCTGAGCTGTTATATGGAAAGTGCTCTCTCGGCTGATAAGAATAAGGAAAATTCTTTTTTTATATAGACATTTATCAAGATAAATATGAGCAGCAGGAGAGGACAGACGTCATCTTTACAAAGGTGAACAACGTGCTTGCACGAGGGTTTGGTTATCAACTATGCATATGTTAGCTACGCATATGTATTTCTATATATACCTGACTTAGACTTGACCCGAGTGCTCTCAAGTTCAAGAGGGTACATACGATGCATGCACATTGTGCGTCGTGACTTTGTTATTTAACGCATAATTTTTGGAAAACGGGTATTTCTCCGTTTCACAACAAATCAAAACACGTGCAACACAAATGTGGGAAATGCGGTGCAGAAAGTGAGTCATGATTCACACTCGACTCACGCTCTCACGTACGATGGAGAAACCATGACATTCGGAACAAGAATATGTCCTTCCAGAAGAAACGAGGCAATATTCCGAAAATCCTGCGTTAAACGTTGCTTGTCCTCCAGGACCTCTTGTCTTGGTCATACCAAGTCTCCAAGGGCATGGAGCACCTGTCTGCCAAGAAGGTGGTCCACGGCGACTTGGCTGCCAGGAACATCCTACTTGCCGAGAACAACGTGGTCAAGATCTGCGACTTTGGCCTCGCCAAGAACGTCTACTCCAATCCGAATTATCAGAAGACCACGAATGTGAGAAGCTGTGCCAAAAAAGAAAAAAAAGTATAACACTTTACTGTCTCATGCAGGGACCGCTTCCCATCAAGTGGATGGCGCCCGAGTCCTTGACGTATCGAATCTTCTCGAGCCAGTCCGACGTCTGGAGTTTCGGTATCGTCCTCTGGGAGATCTTCTCCTTGGCCAGGACTCCCTATCCGGGCTTGGACCCGGACGAGTCCTTCCAGAAGAAGCTGGAACAGGGGTATCGGATGGAGAGTCCTCCATTCGCACCCAGTGAAATGCAAGAAGATGCTGATTTGCGTCACGTCTTCTGACATGGTTGTGACATTGGGTTTTTGGGCAGGTACAAAGTCATGAGGGACTGCTGGATGGCCGAGCCCGGGGTGAGGCCGACGTTCACGGAGCTCTCGGAGAAGATTGGAGAGGAATTGCAAGAGGGCGAGCAAGAGGTTCGCATCCACTATGTTCAAGATGTGCCAACTGCAGCTTCCCAAGTGAATATGTCGTATCTTTTAGCACTACTTGAACCTGAACAAGCCCTACGAGGAGGAGAACGAGGTGAGGGAGAGGCACTACAGGTACACGGTGCTGGCCACGGGGTCCAAGACAAACACACCTACGCTCCCAGTGGATAAGGAAAAGAGAAGAACTTCTATTCTTGACCCTTCTGTAGCTGGAGATGATCTGGAACTCACTCCAATGCTGACACCCACTAAAAATGGTGACTGAACAGGTCTTAATCTGTCCGAATCAGCTCAGTGATGACTACTCTGATCTCACTGGTCAGGCCTTGTGGAGAACCCTCCGGTAGTTGCCAATTCCACTCTGCCAAGGGCTTTCCCAACTCAGCCCTGCGCTCCAGCCTCCTCCGGCGACCAGGAGAGAAACCTCTTTGCCAAGTCCAAGCGCTCTTCCTCCATACCTTTCTTCAACGCTGCCTACAGCAGCAACTACCTCCAGACCGAAGATGGAAGGAAGAGGACCAAGCACAGGTCTGGAGAGGCGTCTCTGCCGCAGCAGCTGCCGCAGCTGCCGACGTTGGCGCAGATGGGCAAGAAGAGACAGTCGCACCTGACGACGTCTAAAGTGAGGCATCAATGTGACTATGCCAATTTTTCCGCAACTCATCACACTTCCCGTGACTGGCAGACATGCAACTTTGCCCGCCCTGCAAGTGGAGTGGAGACAGAACCAGGAGCTGAGGTCGACCTCTCAAAGTCGATGGAGAACGGCCGGGAGGGCGAGGACGAGGCCGGTGGGGAAGACTCACTTCAGGCATCACGCCAGGATCAGGTATGTCCTGTACATGGAGTATGGTCATTCAGGGTACTCCACAGATGAAAGTTTCTCTCTTCCTCACACACACCCACATCCAGGCTTCCTGCACCAGCGTGTCCAGTGGCTTCCACTCGACCTCCAGCGACGTCCTGAAGATGCATAACCAGTGCGTACACCAGCAGTCACCACCAAATGCCGAAACTGACCCTCTGAGGTCACAGAGAGGTCACAGATTGGCCAGACAGCAGGGAGTGGAGGAGGTCTGGCTCACGCCGCCGCCGTCCTACGAGTCGGCCGTCATCCACGAGGAGACCAACGTCTCATCGTAGTACTGTATACGTGTGTTGAGTACATAATGACTGTTGTACATCGTTTTCTATGCTGTGGGAAACAATGCACCATCTACGTACAAGGCATGATGTGCGGAAACATCTCCATGTCCTCGAGTTGCAACGAGAATGAAGATGCTACGGAGCCTCTCGAGGTTGCTGATGGAGTAGAAACATCAGACACAGCCTCGAATGAGTTTGCCAACCGTCTGTCAGAGCAGATGTTGTCCAAGAACTTTCCTCGGTTCCCCTTCTGAAAGCAAGGCAACAGTTCCATATTCATCATCTCCCAGCTGGTGATGATGACACGTGGACAGGACTGCGTAGCTCTTCGACTTGAGCTTCCGCGCTGAAGACTGCACGCCCGGGTCATCCGGGGTCTAGTCCAGGAGGGCCTGGTCTGGTCAGGCCCATGTCTCTCATGACCTCGATCCCTGGAGCATCGCATGGTTGACTTGCAGCTCAACCATCCATGGCTATCCAGCCTTGTCCGTCTTGTCCAGGTGTCCTCCTTGAGCCACTGTTTCCACCTCTGCACTCATGGCGAAGTTGTCCTGGCCGACGTGGGACGCGTGGACATTTCGACATGACCTCAGACTCAATGCAAGGTTCACATTGTCCACTTTGCAGGAGCTCCTTTCACTACCTGGTGTGTAAACACTCTTGCGAAAACAATCCAGACCCATCTAGCATTGCTTCAATGACTGGCGGAGGCTGCACAAACGTTGACGACGTCGATTCTTGTGATCCCGTAAGAACAGCAGCTCCAGCATCTGGTGCAGCTGGGTTTGTTGAACAAAGTAGCGCTTTGCTGACTTTCAGCACGATCGTCTCGTGGCTGCAGATGAACGCTTTGCACGCGGTCCAGCTGGGCTGGGGGAAGGTCGAAAGTCTTTTTTACTTCGGTCAAACGTCTGCTCAGTCTCATCCCCCTCCTGAGTGAGGCAGGTCGAAATGACCTTAAAGGGCGCACCCAACTACGCAGTCCAGGACCAAATTCCAATGCATCATGACGCACAACTATCTCATAAGTACAGAGGGGGAAAATATGTGAGTAACACAAAAATCCGGTCTCCATGGCAACAGAGGCGCAGTATGAGCCAGAACTAACGTAGACTGCGCATTTCACCTCATTAATATTAAGCCCACAATGCAATGTCTGTGTCCGGTCAGAAGAGGCCCTTTTTTGGTGAATCACACTCTTTTCTGCTGGCTCACTTCAGTCATGATCATAACTTTACACGGGGTCGTTCAATGACTCGTCATTGGTCGCCGTTTCTGAAGACGTCATCGGGTCGACCCCGACACCCCGAGCCCTGTCTGGGCCAGCCCTAACTAGGCGCAACCGGATAGAAATACATAAAGCTCCAGATTTCGTTATGTGCAGATTTAACTTTATGTTTGCTAACAACAATATTCTGTGTGTTCATCTCTGTTCGTTGGAGAGAGAAACATCACCTTGGCCAGAATCTCCTCGATCAGCTGACCAAGACATGTCCTGGTAGCAGCTCCAGAGTCACTCATCCTCGTTCAGTGTCAACAATTCTGAC
>JAAUXU010012976.1_pt1 | contig 19353 bp, 23 predicted proteins | sample 7278151 | NCBI WGS metagenome assembly JAAUXU01 (sample SAMN14350113, study PRJNA611818) | marine sediment metagenome | isolation source: surface marine sediment (1.8m) | place: French Polynesia: Moorea | collected 2018-08 | reverse complement strand
GTCGTCGTCGTCGTCGTCGTCGTCGTCGTCGTCGTCCTACTACTACTAGTAGTAGAAAGCGAGAGGCATAGCGGACCTGTAAGATTTGAAAAACGACCCCAGCGGATTTGTGAGCCGCTTCATCACTGTCACCGTGCAACCCTTCGCCAAGGTGCGGAACTTTCCGCTAAGGCATGAAAGAAAATCTCCCTAATCGAATAAGGAAGGCAGTCACCAGTGGCTCCTGTCGCTGCCGCCAACGTAACTGCGTAAAGAATCATATGTTCCTCACTTATTATGTGTGTGCTATAACCCAGAAGAAGGTCCGACTTGGGACACAGATTGCGTGTGTGATGTGGAATTGGGCTATCTTGACAAATACGCGTGGTGACGAAGGCGGTGACTGGCAAAATGAGAGCAAGTTTGACAAGAAAGCCCCTAAATTTGACAAGGGAGTCCTTAAATTTGAAAAGAAAGTCCCAACAATTTGACAAGGAGGTCCCTAAATTTGACAAGAAAGTCCCCCAAATTTGAATGTGACGAGAAAGTCGCCAAATTTGACAGGAAAGTCACTAAATGTGATGGGACGCGTTGCCAAGCGGGATGACCTCAGGAATTGGTGTGCCTGTGGCTCCATCTGTGGGCCTCCCCCACTCTGCCGGCGTCGAGGACAGGACAATGCCCACTTCCTCTCCTCTTGTTTCTCTTCCTGCCTTACATATGCCTCCTCTGGGGAAGTCCTTTATTTCCTTTCTTCCGCCGCCCAATGGGGAAATGGAAATTTATGGTGGAATTTATCGCTCGCACTTTGGTAGGGGAGGAAGTGTCTTAACAGAAGCCAAGTCACCCGTGTGAATGCGGCGGAAATCGTGACACTGTAGTGCGCTCCAGCTCGCCTACATCCCCGTTTATTGTGTGGATCACTCTGTTCAGGAGCTGCCGTGGCAGTCGTCGTAGCACTCGGTGCTGGAGTCCACCAAGGCTGCCCAGATGCCATTGCAGGCCGCATTTCATCACCAGGAAAACGTTGCCTGCTCCATTGGCTCCACGTCCGGGGGAGCTGACGTTGTACACACATGTATGTACATGGCACGGACATCTGTCTGTACATTGCCTTAACTGCTCTTCTCTCTAGGCCTTTTGCTTACTAGGCACAAAGAGCCCAACTGCGTTTTCAGGGAAGAGAAGGCAGCAGTTACGGGATTTAATCTGCGAAAACCTGTGCAGAACCAATGGGCAATAAAAGGAAGAATGGGCCAAGGCCACACGCGCGCACGCGCGCGCGCGCGTGCCCCAAAATCACATGCCTCCGCTCTGCTCACTGCTTGCTTGACCCTCTTTCTTTCTTGCTCTTTCAGGGAGAGCAAAAATGCTGCGTTATGTGGAGTTTTGTGGAGGGGAAACAAATTGCTTTTCATCTAAGCCAAGCCCACAGAGATGCTTCTGGCATACGCTTTTCCTTACTCCACTGACCTGAGGTTGCGCAGGTCGAGGATGCAAAAGATGAACAGCGCTGGAAAAGTCTCGCTCACACACACAGACAAGGGCTTAGGCTTGAAACAACAATGAATACGAATGTCATGCGAAACAATTGTTTATATTTTCCACTTTTCGTATGAATAATCGAGGAGAATTTGGGGGGTGGGGAAACTGAGCCATCTCCCAGTCACTCACACCATAAACCTCCCCTCCCCCCACGTAACTGATAGCTCACTCTACCAGACATCATTGTTAATCGATGCACAATATTACGCGTAATGAGGAGGAATTACAAGTATAATTAGTTATCGTTAACAACGTGAGCTTGATATTTAATGTCGTATGCTTCTCTTCTCTTACAAATGACTGCCACACCACTCTTTGATCTACAAAGACATCGCTCATCCAAACACTGTGCGCCCAAAATCTATACTACATGTACAATAAGCACACGAAGCATCGTACGTCCCTGTGTGGGCAGTACCATAGACCGCAGAGCACCCACGTCCTGTACACATACATACACGTTTTAGTTGAACGTAAAGAAGAAGAAAATCATCAAATATACGAGTTTTTTTTCTCTCTTTCTAAGAGCACTCGTACGGTTGCAGCTGTGTGAATGTTTTCCTACGTTAGACCTACACTGTATATTAGGTAGTCTCAGCACATGCTCGTTCATATGCAAAAATCTTACGATAGTATCTACTTATGAAGGTATGTACGTGGTTCTTTTTGCTTATATATGTATCTGTAGGATTTATGAAGAGGCTCGTGAAGTTGGCCTCAACAACCCTTTTTTTCTTGGCGAACAAAGAGGCAGGTCAAGGAGATAAGCCAAGTGCCAAAGTAAAGGGGTAATGGGGGGAGGAAGGCTTTGGTTCGGGCTTAGATGTCGCTAAATGAGCGTTTGCACTGGCGAATTTCCGTGTGTGTGTATGTTTGTCCTGTCGGTTGTGCTGTTGACACGGACAAGTATGAGTCAGATTTCATTTTATGATAACTCAGACCCCAAAGCTTTCTTTTCACCTCAGTTGTTGAAGTGTGAGGATAAGTAGTACAAAGAAAAACGAATTCAGTTCAAAGATTTCAAAAAAAAGATTGCGGAATTTTTTGCAACAAGTGAGTGTGTGTGCGACAAAAAATCCACCAGTGTAAGTAGGTACCACACCTAGACATGTGTCAACACAGGAGAGCCCCTGACAGAAACTGCCTGTGCCAAATGTCTCCGGGAAGTGACATGCAAGTGGATGTAAGTATGTTATGTGCCCATTCAAATGGGCCTTACATACACATAGTTAGTACAGTTGATAGTTAACTAACACTAACACAGTTGACTACTGTACAGCACTCTGATTGAGTTAGCTGAGGGACAAAAAGAAAGTAAGCTATGGACGTCGTCGTTGTTGTCTTCTTTAACTTTCTTGTCTAGTCAGGGGAATATTAAAATAACTAGAGCTTAGTCAAGCACCGTCGCATATCACTGTTAAGCTATTCGAGGAAGGTTTTTGGGGCCTACAGTACAGGGTTCTTTTCTTCTCTATACAGTGGGCTAGTGATAACTTGAGCAGTTCCCCAGGAAAATGCAAAAGTCAAGCCACGTTGGAATGAAATACGAAAAAATTTCTAATGTTGCCCGAGTGGAACTTAGTCAGGATGAAGTTGGACCAGGTCTGGGACTTCATCGTCGCTCAGATGTTGGTAGATGATCCAGTACATGAGCTGGAAGCAAGTGAAGGTGACCGGGAAGATGACACGGCTGTACTTGTCGATGTCCGAGGCCGTCATCCCGAACATCTTGTTGAGGTCCTTCATGTCGCACTCCGGGTTCGGTGGCGGCGGTCCCGGCGGGGGAGGCGGTGGACAAGGCATGGGAGGCGGCATCGGCGGGGACTGCGCGTAGTTCATGGGAGGAGGACCCTGCGGCACCGGAGGCAGGGGCATCTCCTCCTCGTAGCCCCGGTGGGGGCGCATGTGCGACGGGATCATCCCGCCCCGGTGGATGGGGGGCCCGTACTTGCTGCCCTCGTGGTGCGGGTAGCGATTGATGGTGCTCTCTCGGCTGCCGCCCTTGCAGTCAAGCTTGGAGTCATGAACCTTGAAGTGAACTGTCTGAAAACCCAAAAAAGATCCATTTGTCGACACCGTTGGAACCCTCTAACGGTTTATAAATTCTGTCCCAAGAGTGGATTGTTGTGACGAGCCTCTTTACATCTGTGTATGAAGCATCCACAGGGTGGACCAAAGAAAAAGGAGACTTGCAACCAGACTATGGACGACGTCAGATCACGGATCTCAACAATCACGATCCAGATCCTTCTTTTCTCGACGTGATCTCACGTTCAGATCGTTTCCTAGTTGGTCATCTTTTCAAGGACCTCGATCACTCCAAAGGACAAATCGGGTCCTCTTTGGGCCAAAATCAGGCTCAATACATCCCTAACCCTAGATTGCGAGTAGGGCAAGTCTGCCACAGGGTCAGCGGGACCTGAAACAGCAAGAGAACAGTTGCAAAGTTTGCCAGCCATTAGGATATGAAATAGAAGCTATAAAAGATGTCCAGCCTTAAATTCCTTCTCTTAACGTAAAAGACGTATGCATTGCACTTTTGCAGTAATCTGATTGTGACTGACTTTGGATCCACTTGAATCCATGATTTATGATCTGGTCTCAGGCCAACTTTTGGCTCATGATGTTGACCTGATCCCAGATCAAGTATGTACAGTGATCCGTCAATAGTCTGAAGTCGAAGAAGTCGCACGTCTCCTCCCTTAGGTCCACCCTGTAGTTCATGTATTATAGGTTTTGTGCATTGATGGCACCGCAGTAAAGGAGCCTAAAAAACCGCAACCTCGTAGGATGGATTTTGTAGGTACTACCGAAGACTTTTCGTTTCTTTTAGGGGGGGTATGTTTTTGTTCCCCGCGTAATGCGTATAAATTCGCACAGCGCCCTGTACGAGTCGTTTGCCTCTAATATGGAGTGAGCAAAAGCTGTCATTGTCAAACATTCTTGGTGTGCATTCATCATGCTGCATGCGGCAAGCCTTTTGTCACGTGGGTCCCAGATATTTGCATGGCTGTCTTGCAAAAACGGCCGTGGCAAAGCCGGCCAACGTGCAAAATTGTTTGTCAAACTCAAGCCATACTTACATAGCGAATGCGTGAAGGAGTATATACTAGCACTGTCACACACACTCATTCTTACAGTTGAGGTCAAAACTTTACACACACCTGAGGGGAGGGGGAGAAACTTTTTTCCCCCTGCTATCACGACAACATCAGTGCCATAGCATAAGAGGACAATCAGTATTAGCATTCCTGAGGGTTAAATTACATGAGTAAGCTGTATGAATGTACATGAAACTGTGTGCAAGCTCTTGACCTCAACTGTGCATAGTTTAAGGCAAAAGAAAGAAGATTAGCTTTGGACATCGTGCAACAACGTATAGTTTACAACAATGAATAAGGAACTAACGTTATGCAACAATTGCACCTAGGGAGTAATGATGTTAGGGTGCATCATCTACTTGACTATAGTACGCGTCAACTACCTTGGTATATAAGAAATCTGTATGGATATACTGTAGTAGCAGAGAAATGTGTGTGTGTGTGTGTGTGTGTGCGTGGGTGGGTGGGTGGGTGGGTGTGCATACAGCGCGCACGGACAATTTGGGCAAGTTCCGATGCTCGCACACGATGGTCAACACGTTGTTGTCGTCGCTGATGATTGTGATGGCACACATATATGATTCTGTTTTCACTCTGGATTGAGCAAGACCAGGTCGCTGGCTATCTCGTCACTGACGTGCAGATAAATGATCCAGTACATCAGGTTGAAGCAGGTGAAGGAGACTGGGAAGAAGATCCTCGAGTACTTGTCTATGTCCGACGGGGAGATGCCGAGCATCTTCTGGAGGTTCTTCTTGCACTGCAGCTGCTGGAGCTGTTGCTGTTGCTGATGATCCATCATCACCGGAGACGGCTGCGGAGGCAAATTTTGCAACTCTGACTGCAAAAAGTACTGTTGCGCCTTCTGATGGTGCTGCTGCTGCAGCTGCTGCTGCTGTTTGTGTACATAATAATCTGATTGCTGCTGCAACGTCGAAGCGTAGTGTCCGCTACCTCCTCCGCCGCCGCCACCGCCACCTCTGAGCGCAGAGGCATGGTGGTGGTGTGGAGAGTGGAGGGGACTCATCTGGTGGAAGCCGCCGCCGCCGCCGCGCGTCTTGTCCGCCCCGGTGTTGCCGCCGGTCATCCGGATGGACTTGCTGGCGTGGTCATGTAAGTTAATATGAATTTCCTGCAATAGATAAGACTCCATGGTGGCTGTTTGGCAGGGTCACACAACTGGAGAAGTAGATTTCTCTCTTTCTGTCTGTTTCTTAGTCTCCTACATGAGTTTTAAGGGATTCAACATTCAGTTTCTCGCAACAAAAGCATCACATATACGTACAGTACAGTACAGTATGTGTGCAAGAAAATGCATATTCCGGAGTGGCTTCTCTTCCGGTCGTTTTGGAAGTAATCTGCGCAGTTGAAGCGATTTGAAGTAGTACAAGTCGTCATACACGAAAAAGAATGAAAAAATCAAACAAAAAAACCACACTACAACGCTATGAGAATGCTAGAAAATCATTCGTACTGTACACGTTTAAGGCCACAGAGCACTCGCATTGACAGAGCTGTGATGAACTGAAGAAAAAATCCATACTCTCTCAAAAAGCAACACTAACAAGTGTATTCATTCTGCTTGGCTTGGCAGCTGAGGCTGCGCTGATGCACCTCAGTTTGGATGAATTAGGTCCACGACCAAGTGTCTGACACCTTTGAGAAATCAAGGAAATAAATGCACTGACTCCTCCATACTGTGCGCGAGTACAGAAAATAAATGTTAGCTGAGAAACAATTTCAAGTTCTGCCTCTTCTTCACATCTTTCTACGTCATCCGCACTCTCCTCTGCTTTCTTTCTTTCTCAAATCAAACTACTGCGTGCTTTCATTCGTTGTTGTTCGAAGGCAGCGATTAAGGCTGCTTTGGTCCCCCCGACCAAGAGGGTTGGGTCTATCGGCACGTCCGTGTGCTTGGAGAAGAAGTTTGCACACGTCGTCGACCAACCCGCAGACGACGTTCAAGGTCCCAGTGAAGTAGTAGTAGTTAAAGAGTCTCCTTTTCTTTTTCTCACGTAGCAGGTAAGCATACTCAGGTTCAATGACGAGCTTTAACTCACAACCCCAATGCTAAAAGATCCTCGCTCCTTCTGCTCAAACGTCTGCAAGAAGACTTTGAGGGCCTTCGCAACGTGGAATATCCTTGCTGTTCCTTACGCAACCTCTTCAAAGGCCATAATTCTTTTTTTTTACTTTACCGTCTGCTTGGGCATGCCGGGCTGGTCCGGACCTCCGTTGTTGAGCGCTGCAGTGGGCATGCCCATGCCCATGGCGTCGTTCTTCTTCTGCTCGGCCATCTTCTGCAGCGCCAGAAATCGGTTTTTGCGCATCTGAATCCGCTTGGCCATGTAGCCCACGCTGGCGTATTCTGAAAGCAAGAACACAGAGCTTTAACTTATAACCTAACATAGGGAGCTATAATTTTTTGAGTAAAAAAGGGGTTTCTTTTCTTCCCTGACGGAAACGTTGTAGAGAGGAACCAAACGGTTACAGGTGACACCAGTTGCAGCTCCTCCAGTGAATGTCATCTAAATTACCCCAGCATAGAAATCGACTTATTCCAGTTAAAGTTTTCACATTCTGGTTATAAGAATCAGTCGCATTTACTGGACACACTGAATAAATGAGTGAAATGACCCGTCGAGTCAATATTTCATTGACTAAAGCCACAAGGAAAGAAGTAATCGACCTTGAAGATATGAGTTGCCACAATCAATGTGTCTCATCTCCAGGTAAGTCTAGGATTTTTAGGGAAATGTTAGTCATCCAAAACATCATACCTTAAAGAAGTTAAGGTGTTCTTTGGTAGATTTGACAATTTGGCTGCATATTAATATTAGTCAAACACTTCTTTGTTGTTACCGCAGTACAAGAATCAAACCCCACTTGTGAAGACTGAATGCCTTTTTGTACTGACGAAAGCACGAGCTGTTCAACTTGTTGACGTCATTCCTTACATACTAGGAATATATCATTATCATTATGCTCCTTATACGTCATGTTCCGGCTTGAGGTCAATTTCAGCATTTTCTTCAAGCCAGCATTAGTCAGTGCTCTGCACAGCGCATCACTTTGACACTTGTGAAGCGGATCCTGGCGAAACATCTGATCCTCATATCGTTGGTTTGTATCGGTTCTTCACAAAGTGACCTGAGTGATCCTGGCAAACACCGTTGTAGTGTATTGGGAGCTAGAACTAAAGCCTTGTACTTCAACTGCGTCTGGGATCTGAATCTAAGGACTTTAAAAGCTGTCAGATCGCCCAGAATACTTCTCTCTTACCTAACTGTTTACGTGCTGAAGCACTAGGAAATTTATAAAGTCTTCAACTAGAAAAAAATATGTCGACCTTGCATATTTGAACAGTGGAGACGAGCCTACATAGATGGCCGCCAGCAATGAGGTCAACACGACCCTCCTGTTGGGCAATGGCACCGACGCGTTCGTGACGGCTGCAAAGCGCAACAGAGGGTCGTGGGACCAGGACCTTCTCGCGTGCGTGTGATCTCTTGCCCTGAAGCTCTCGACGCCCTCTCTTCTCCTCGAGCTCAGCGACGCCAGCGAGCACTTCGAGCCCGTCGTCATCGCCTCAAAGTACAGAGTCGTCCAGGGCTCGGCCACTTCTTTCACCACCTGGATAGCGATCAGCGAGATGTCTCTCACCATCCCAATGGAAGCCTTCATCAACTAACCAAATGTCACTAGAAGTTCAGACCTAGAGCAGCAAGACGACACTATAGGAATATCCACAGTCGTCCGATGAATGAGTGTTCCTTTTAGTCAAACGTAACCTTTCATAGAGCTATTGTCGTCATCAACTTCAGTCCAATGGTCCAAATCCAAAGTTAGAATCACACATTGGCGTGGATCAACTTCAACTAGAGAGAATTTCTTAATTTTTGTCTGGATTCTTCGCGGCTGAGAGCGCTCAAGCTCTACTGACGTACACCTTTACCCTCACCATTACTTAAAGTCATTTTTTCTTACAACGTAAGTGAGGTCTTTCAAGTTTCTTGCATGGTGAACTTTCTATCCAAAGATATACATTGGTCAAGATCAGCTTGTAGGTGCCAAGGGTCCAGCATCAGCAACTTTACAAATGTCAGACTTGACACATTGAAAACATGGTTGGAAAACACAATGTCAATGGTCATTTCTGCCGACGTTTTGTTCGGACCTCCAAGCCTCCGACATATTTTGGGCCTTGTTTGGGGCCTTTTGCCCAGGTCTCACTGCACGGATCGAGCTGAGGTGAGTGTCAAAGGTCATATTCATGTTAGTGCCAAAGCATCTCCGATTTCTCATGCAGCCATCAACCTCAGTGCGTAACTTGACTTGTTTGGCCAGGTTGTTCACGGAGAATCTGACGGCATCTTCCAGCATCACGGATGCAGCATCTTCCACTGTGGATTTCGGGGTTGATGCTTCCCCCTCCGGACTTACCTATGCCTTCCTCACTTGTGGGCACTTTTCTGCCACACCCATGCCAACTTAGCAAAACCCAAGATATCAGGCACGATCTCTGAACTCATTCTGGCGCGAACCCATGCAAATTTTCCAAGATTTAGTTGGACAACCCATCCACATGGACCCACCAGAAATGATCCGGGTACTGATCCATAGGCTGGCTAAAAAAGCACGACCCAATAGACATGAAACTGGGTGTACACTTGCCGCTTTATTCCAGCCTAGCGCTCCAGAGATGAAGCCGAGCATTGACATTCCTATGTGTTTGTATTCGCGAGGAAAAATTCCCACAATTTCAGTCATATGAACTCTGGTGCGTTATGCGGACATGAATCCTGACTAGAACGTATGCAAATGTGATAGAGGGAGGAACGCGTTTAAAATGTCCACTGCACTGGAAAAAGCATGGTTCTGGCACCACCAAATCAACTAACTCTTGTCAATGAGCCTCGAAAACACCCACGAGGTCGGTCGGGTGCGTCGTGCAAGGCGGGAGCTACGACGGTGCTGATCTGCATGATGCATTCATCCAGGAAGGCTTCAGACGCCATCTGTCACCCTCCTCACCATAGATTTTGCGTGCGATTGACTGTTTTCTTGGCATGAGGAATATGTCAGAAGCTCCCCTGCTTGAGACTGTTCTCTACAGGGTGATTTTTATACATTGCCAAGTTAAAAATGTTTTAACTCTTGCTGCGGAGCATGGAGAGACTAAATTTCTGCGCCACTTGAAAGCTATGAACTGCTGGTTTGTTAAATCAAACAATTCTGGCAAAATGTTTTGAACAGGTGCCTATTATGATGTTATGGTAGCTTGCGCTCCTTTCAGAATATTGAGCAGCTGCCATCGCGTTGATCAATGCGAGGCTTCAATGTGCTTGACTGCTCATTCTGGGGCCTCAGGCCTAAACTCCTAGGCCTACAACACTTTAGGTCAGGCATGTTCTTGAGGAGAAACTGAGCTGCGCTTTACTGAAAATCTGGTAGAAGAGCATGCAGCTGCTGCCCTCTTGAGATGGGCAGTGGTTCAAATCGATGCTGTTGCCGTAAGAAATCTGGTTGTGCAGAAATTAGGTCTCTACATATTTTATAATTCAATTTAACACTAATGAAAATCGCTGTGATGACCAAGATCCTCGACATAAAAACTTGCTGCAGTAAGGAAATGTGACTGAATCCAGAGCTGCCAAAAAGGCCAGCATCACCATAAAATCCAGCCCTGCGGACAAGGGAGTCATGAGGATTCCTCACCAATGGCAATTTCAGTGGACGAATTTGGTGGGAAGAGAAGGTCTCTGCCAAGTCCGTGGGCTGCAGTTTTTGTTCTTTACAATTGTTCTATCTATTCTTTACTATTTCTTTGGACTATTGTGTAACCCGGAACTTTTTCTCATTTGTAATGCTTGAGTTTCTCTCCCCCAACACATTCCTCGTATAACGTAAGATTGCCAATCCAACTTTGGACCAGATCCTGTGTTAATTCGGGCCTTGTTCCTCGGCCCAGTGCCCGCTCAGTGGTCCCCATCTCCTCTATTTCCTTAATCATGAGTAGACGGACCTTGGTACGTATTTAAGTGGAAAGGGCCTCGCATAGGCCTCAATTTTTGCGTCGGTGCTAAAGTGAGAGTCTGGACAAGGAGACCTCGGATTTTTCGGTCAAGCTATGAAAGAAACCTAAATGTCTTGGGATTAATGTCTCGGAAACTTAATGTGGGGGCCATTGCAAGTAGAGATGCAGCAAGAACCGAAAAGTCGAGAAAAGGTGCAACAGTCACTGAAATATCAATAAATTTTGAAGAAAAAAAAGTAAGTTTACAAAGAAAGATGAAAACAAAACACTGCAATGCCTTACCTAAATGGCTAAAATTCTTTTCCAAAAATTCCGAGGTCCCTTCAATAACTGTTGACTTCAGCTTTTTATTTGTCGAGTCATGGATGAAATCGATCTTCTCGTCCTCCACCCAAAAAAATGTTCCTGCAAAATCTTTTAGACGCGCGAACAAGGTTGAAGAAGAAGCTTCTCTCTCTTCTCGAGGCCTCCAACCGATTGTTTTCTCGTTCCGCGCATTCCTGACAAATTGTCTGAGGGAGTCGATAAAAAGACGGCGCTGCCGGAAGCGACCAAAAAGGAATATTGCGTGATCACGGAAGTGAGGAAGAAGAAAGTTGGATCTCCGAACACCGATTTTCTTTTCCTTTGTGGGAAAAGCCCGTTCTAGCAGACAATTAATGGCTTCTGTCCTCCACCAGACACACACACAGACATTGGTGCTCACACACAGACGGACAGACAGTCATTCGTACACGCAGACAGACAGACAGACAGACAGACAGACAATTTGCTACGGTCAAGCTTTTCTCTAGAGAGGCTAGTCAAGAATCAAGGCCCATCTGTCCATTTGTGCTTCTCGTTCGCTCTCTTTCAATGTGTGCCAAAATGTGGGGCTCGAGTGCAGCGTTGGACGCAAGAATCGGTTCTGTTTCTCGGAGTCAGGGTTGCCAAAGCCCAGGTGGAGCACTCGGGGGTGGGGGGTGGGGGGGTAGGAATCAGGCGCCTACATGACTGTGGTTGCCTTGTTCCTGTCCCTCAAACTCACGGCGGCCAAAATAGGCCCCACATGTTCGCATGTGCGACGCTCAGACTCAGGCCTGCCCAAGTGTTGGTCCCATATGGGTGTCCACTGCAAGTGTCCACATCAGCACTGTTCCAGGCTCTCAGAGTCCGGGTTGACCAAAGTGCCTTTTTGTGCCTTGAACTGAACTTCAAAACTGGTGTTCAATCGGAGAAGAGTGGAAGAAAAAATGTCTGCCGAGCAACAATGTTAGACTTGGCCACACCCTCCAGAGATATTTCAAATACTAGCAACCTTGAATGTTGCGTTATTTTGAAGAAATCTCCTTAGTCCCCGCTGAAATTACAACGATACGAGTCCGGTTAACTTTGGTACTAAAACTGCACCTGATTGAGTTGAGACCGGCTCAACCTCATCAAGACATATTACGGAGGATCTGGATGACATTGATGGTGAAATTGGCAGGGTTTTTGCACTTGACCTTTGTTAGAGTCAGCTTAGGCTACATGGAAGTAGTCGGCGTTGGTGGTCTTGAAGCCGTCGTACTCGTTGTTGTACTTGTTCTAAAGGGTCTAGCTAGTGTCTTGTTGGGACGGGAACTTGAATTGTTAACTTTGCCACAACTGCAGTAGTTGCACAACTTACCAAGCAGTGACGCGAATACCATGAAGAAACAGGCTCCCAGATACACATCAATGGATTTCACATATGAGATCTTGGGCAGTGCTGCATTGGTGGAAGCCATCAGTGTGGTCATGGTCAGCACGGTGGTGACCCCGAGGCTAACCCTGGCCGGTGTGGCACCCCTGTTGAGCCAGAACGACACCCAAGATATGATGACGATCAAGCTCGACGGGATGTAGATCTGAAACGATGCCTCTTTGCGTGGGCGTGAACGCGTGGCAACCCTGCTGACGTACCTGAATCAAGTAGTATCCCATTGAGCGAACGAACTGGATCTCGCAGGCCAGCCTTGAGTAGTTTCCTTAGGAAACAAAAGAAAAGTGTTGGCATCTTTTCTGTCTATCTGTCTGTTCCTCTCACTCACCAGTGGAGAGAGACGCTTCTATGGCCTTCTGCCTGTGTCCAATCACCTTGAACTGGGGCAGAGAGACATCGCTGGAGATCTGGACCGAGTTGAGGCCGTCGTTCCACTGATAACGGATGTCGCTCATAGTGTAGCCGACTGAAGCAAAAGTGTATGATAAAGAAGGCAAACGAGAGTTCAAACACTATAGAGTAAGAGAAACTCACAGCTTTCAATCTCGATGTAACACAGCTGCCTGTCCATCGGAAAGTACTGGAGATTCATTGGACACGACGCAGTTATCGTTAACCTATAGAGGTACAACAGATTCATATTAGTCTATCATGCGCAACTCACAATAGTGGCTATAATTGGCGAACTATGAGTAGAGGTGATAACATGCACAAAAGGTCGGACCTTCGATTATTGAAGGGAACTGTATACGTCATTGTCACGATCTGTCATACTGTGATAGGTTACGCTAGAAGAATACATTGCGTAGTGGCAATAATAAGAGCAATCATGTAAGTTATGTATGTACACGGGATACCGATGAAGCGTGCACGACAAAAAGAAGCATATACTGGTGCGTGGAGTATTGTTCATTTTTTTGGTCTGTACACACTGGAGAGAAGAGTTTTGTGTACTCTATACACACTTGTGATTCATACCGCTATTTTGCATTAACATGGGCGTCCCACGACGATAACACGGTGGAGAAAGCTTTTTTGTGCGCGAAGTAGCACACAACTGACACGTTGTTGTTGTATACACAGGCATTGTAGAGAGAGATCAAGGGTTATACATGAACATTTCCTCTGAGGGGACTCCGGGGGGGGGGAGGGGGGGAGAGAAGAGAGAGATTTACGGGGTGCGATTTATTAAGCTTCAGTCACTTTTTTGGGTGGATGCTATAAATTGGACAATCGGACCCAGAATCCGCACTTAAAGGACGCGTTTTGTGTTTGTACGTGTCAGAACTCGAAAAGGCCCTCGTTTGTCGTCTTCGACACTCCCAAGGTCAAGCCCGCGTCTGCCTGCTGGGCCGGGAAGAAGAAAAGTGTGTTTAAACGTGGCCAACTGCGGCAGGTCCACTCAGGGAAGATCCTTGGAGGAGGTTACAAAACATGGAGGAGCATCCACTGCACTCTGATTTGCCAAGTGCACAGGACTTAGAATGAGAGACCGTTAACTCCCTAACAAAGTTGTTGCACTAACATTATAAAATTACTCTAAACGATGATTTTACGTCCACAACTCAACTGGAATGGCTCACGTTCCAGTCATGTTCTTCGTCAACGAATTCAACAGCGATTCTGAGGCATTCAGACAATAGTTTAGACAGCTCCCAGGTCAGCTTGAGTCAGAATTTCATGACCTTTTCAATAGAAACTCCTGCACTCCTAGTATGAAGCCTGTCCTTGCTCCTGGAGTTGATCCCGCTGCGGTGGGACACGTTCTGTCCATGCCGGAAGCCAAGTAGCACCTGTCGTCTGAAACCTTGTACATACGTGTCAGATCCTACCTAGAGAGGTTCCACTGCACAACGTATCAATGACGCTGAACAAATCGCACCCTGTATTGAGGCCAAGCGTTGCGTTGCTCATGCGTGAAGATATGCAAGCAGATTTCATCAGGGGCAATCTTGTCTAGTGAAACCTTAAATTTCTCAAGAAAATATCACCTCAACAATATCTTCTTCTTTTTCTTTTTCAAAGTCAGGCTTGGATGTGGCCTCAATCACGGCTTCAAGATAGCCTCAATAATGGCCTCGGTGTGACCTCCACGCACATGCTTCCTGCGTTCCACTAAGCATGATCACCCCTGTATGTTCGTAAGTACATACTAGGTTAGTTCGAAAAGGTACTTTTTCTTCAAAGTAATATGGGGGCGGCAGGGGTCTTTGGCCTTTGGCCAAAATATTAGGATTTCAGAAGAAAAAAATTTCAAACTTGGCTGTGGGCCCTTTTAAGTCAAAGTTTTATAACGTAAGGTCAGAAATAAAAATGCAGGGAGAAGAAAAGCAGGGCAAGCAAACAGTTGATTCAAGTCTGCTTTGGTGAAGAAAACTCCACTTTCAAAATATTGTCTGTTTGTCCTTGTTTAGTCTGTCGACTCCTTTAAAATTCCACCATCGCCACCTAACTTTAAGTGAAAAGTGGCCATAGTAAAACACAAATGTTTTTTCCCTTCGAAAAATAAGAATTTTCCACGCCAAATGTGACATTTTCGAACTGCCCCAGCATGCACGTAACTCCACATGAATGAAAATATGCGCAGCGTTCTCATCAATCTGCAGCAATAGATTTTTTGCTGAGTTACAAGCAACGAACGCTCTCTGATCCCTGGAGAGGCCTCAGCCACTGACACACAGAACTTTGCTCACTCAACATGCAATGCAGATCAAAAACTTTCGCCGGCTGCACTAGTTGGCCGTTTCCTCTTCTTCGAAGAGCTGTGATAGTTTTCTGGAGAGAAAAGGTTGCGTATAACAATAATTCATTCCAAGGCTGCTGCGAAAGAACGAAGAAGACCAAGCAGGGGTTTAAGGTCATTGAGAGAAGGCTGAAAATGGTAGCAAGGCCGAAAAGCCAAGCGCAGAGGGCAGACACACAGTGAAGAAGAAGGCTGAGTGTTGCTCCTGCTGACTTTTTTTTTTGCTGTTGCTGTTGTCGTTCCACGTACAGGTCTCATGTATAAGGGGGGGGACGGACGATGACCATCGACTGGTAGAGGAGGAGGAGCAGGAGGAGGAGGAGGGGGGCGGAGGAAATTGTGGTAGCTCTACCAAACGAGGCTGCGAGGCTGCGAGGCCAGCAGCGTCAGCTGTCTCACCTAATGCTTCGGAGGACCTCCCCAGTGCTGAGGATGCGGAGAAACTGGTTCTCTGTGGTTGCCTCGTGAAAGTAGGCAGTCTTTTCGTTGACAAAGAAGGTGTCTGGCACCCAGATGAGCTGAATGTATTCTGCACCCACCACCAGCTTCTTGAGGCCGGGCCTCTCCGTGAAGGACAGGCGGGGGTCCTGCCAGAACTGGCGGAAGTACATGTCTAGAGTGAAGTCCTAGAATGGAAGATTTTTGAACAGGATGAAAGAAGATTGGCCAGAAAAAAGGAGGTCACGACCAAGGTGTATGTATGAATAGGATGATAACTACCTTACGTAATAAGTCAAACGCACACGTACGTACCACGCATGTACTGAATTGCATGCCAAACGTGAACACGTGCAAGTCATCATAGCCTTTATGCATGCATCAAAGCCAGTGCTTTCTTGCACCGGACACTTTACTTACAGGGTAGAGGTGGTCTTATCAAGGGAAAGGCTAAAGTTTGTCGAGAAAATATCAACATTATGGTATGTTTTTAGATGAATGTATGGTTAGGGAAACAAAAATCAACAATATAGCCCTCGACGTCGCCTCAGTGATGGCACACTTTGGATGTACCTAGATCAGATGATCACCCCTGTGCTTGCCCAAGGATGCAAACAACAAGTCCAGGATGGGAGGTCCAGAGGCCGACGGTTGCTATGAGTGTTGCCAGACAACCGGCGCCCAAAGTGACCAATTTCAATAACCAAAATTTCCCAATCTGCTAAGAAAATATTTTCAAACACGCAGTGGGAAAAGACCTCACATAAATCACAATCTTTTTTCCGGCCAAACATGTCGAAGAAGAGCCAAGTTCTGGGTTTCTGGCCCCAAACGAATCGAAATCTGGCAACCCGGTAGGACTTGAGACCGCCTCCCTCCCCATCCAGGACTTGTTATAGGCATCCCTGGCCTGGCATGCACTGTAGTAGGACACTGTATGCAATACAGTGAAAAAAGTGTGAGTCTTTTAACTACAGTGTTAGCTAAAGTGCACGCTCCTCAAGTCTGTAGTATTCTTTTTTTCCCAACAACTATACTCTTGGAAAAGAAAGAAAAAAGTTATTATGGAGGTGGCAGCTTAGATTTTAGATCAACCTACGTGAGCGCCGCTTGCAACTTGTCCAGCTTGCTGGAAGATCCGACCTTTTTCACATTTTTTCTCCACTCTCATCGTGTCACTCACCTAATACTTCTCAAAATCTCTCCCGTGTGCAAGATTCTCAAGAATTGGTTATCAGTTGTTGCGTCATGAAAGTAGGCTTTCTTTTCATTGACAAAGAAGGTGTCTGGAACCCAAATGAGCTTTATGTACTCAGCCCCCACAACAAGTTTTTTGAGGCCTCCCCTTGGTTCAAAGGAGAGCCTTGGATCACGCCAGAACTGACGGAAGTACATGTCCAGGGTGAAGTCCTGCAAAGGGATCGGCATTAGCAGAGTCATCATGGTCATAGGTCATGTGATTGTCTTTCTTCCTGCCCTCCTCCTGCGCATGGAGGGGGGAGGGGGTTGCGACATTGGGCATGCAGACGTGGTCGATAAACATCTTCGTGCATTAGTTGTTGTTGTCGTTGGGGGTAAATCTGTGGACGCTTTCGGGACATGCAGAACTCAACACAGACGTACAAGATGAGCTATTTGAAGAGGAATGGAAAGGCTGAGCTGCAAAAATTCACACGGGCAGTTTTGTTTGTTTGTTTGTTTAGCGGATTGCCTTTGCTTGATGCGTTAGTCAAGGTCAGAAAAAAGAAAAAAAAAGACTTTTTTTTCTGTCAGTAGCAACGCAGCATTTATAAGCAAACCCTCATAATCGCTGTCGATGCATGAAAGTATTGATATAAGGACAAACCAAGCTCATGTTTCGGCTCTGTCAAATGAGCGCGGAACATTAAAACTTTTGCTATCATCCTCGAAACTGTATATTTTTTGCCTTTCTTTCTTGCTTGCTTGCTTCTTTTATTAGCAAGTCCCACGTGCAGATAAACTTAAAGAACTGTGCGCATGAACGTATAGTATGATAACTCTGCTATGACACGAGTTTTGCCTTGTCATAGCCATGTGACTACTTCTTTTTGACGCATACACTACAGTATGTGTGTACCATTTCCACTTCAGACAGCGACGATATGGAGAGGACGTACATAGTGACACCGACCACCACCTCGGGACCTGGAGAGCCAATAAAGAAAGAACACCCGAGAATGCAGTGTTAGGCATACAGTGAATAAGAGAGAGAGCAACACTTATGTTTCAACGTTTATCATTTTTAGAGAGAAAAAAAAAACAGAAAAAAAAATGTTTAGTGCCATCCTTGAAAAAGTTCCCAACCCTTTTCTTTGCTACCTTACGAAGGAGCTCAATACGCACTGTGACGAGACCAAAATGTCCAAATCGACCAGAAATCGCCAAAGATTCGGCTGGTGTCTTCATTATGGCAACCCTGCCCTTTTCCCGCCGCTGCGTATTGAGCTAAATCGCAAGATAACGCTTTGTATTTCATTTTTTTTTTCACTCACCGCCATAATTTGGTCGGACCCTTTTATCGTAGCCCATCTGGAAGGAGTTGAGCAGCGCAGAAATGTTTACGTCTGCGTAGTCACTTTGCCTGCAAAGGACAATTAATGGTCCAGTCTCAATAATTCATCCGCACTTCCTAAAAGGACACGTCCTTAAAAACCTATAATCATACTTTATACAGTTAGACTTACACACCCTTAACGTTAGACAGAACGCCAATACACTTGCACAGTAGGCTGGGCCGACAATGGTGATTCCAAATGGACATGTGAATTTGTTACTTCAGCTTTCAGAAGACTGTGCAGTCAAATGATAATGAAAAACGTGTCTTAGCTTTGCCTCACAGCACTACAAATGTTGTAGTCCTAGTACGTAAGGATGTTAGGTCAACTACTTGAACTTTTAAGTGGGGACGCCTAAGTCAAATTCTAAACTTTTACAACATTAAAGCACTGGAGTCAAATGAAATTAGACAAACAGAGTATTAATGCTTGCCCTGAAGCCTTGAAAGTTTTTAAAGTCATTTATGTACTCGTGTTATGTAGCAAAACTTGAGCTCTGGCGGGGCACGGTTAAACTTGACTTTTCTGAAAAAGCCTTTGACTAACAGCTTTTGACTTTAAACGACAAAAACCAGCCTCAAGAACACTCAGTCGGATTCCAAAGTTGACCTCTTTTCGACCTAGTTTGTTATACAGGTAGACAATACAGTCATGTCCCTTGTCAATGTCACGTCGGCCAAGTTCTGTTCCCCAGATGGACGTTTTTGCTGGCACCGTACTCAATGGAAACCTAATATGTGTGTGCCTACCTACATGGACACAAGCTTTTCGACTAGCATAAATGCGTGCTAAGCACAGTCCTGCCATTAGCCAATAGCCTCAATTGTGATTGTACATTTAAGTTGCATCAAATATGAGTATGCTCGGAATGTCCTTGTAGTAAACTGCCAGGGGGAAGTTGCTCTACAAACAGGTAGCCGATAATTGATGGTGCCAGTGCGCAATTTTGAGCAATTTTTTTTGAGGAGGGGGGGGCACCCAACACAAAAAGTGACTTTTTCTGAGTCTGCTTTCACTTACCTCTGCGCGTGCGCGCCCAACTGATGGTCCTTCCCGAAGAAGACGGCGAGGATGGCGGCCAACAACATGATCTTGGCCATAAAGATCTCCTCGCCGACGCCCTTTCTCAGGACATCCATTCTGCAGGATTCCCTAGAAAGTCTAATTTTTGCTCTCTCTCTCTCTCTCTCTCTCTCTCTCTCTCTCTCTCT
>JAAUXU010048550.1_pt1 | contig 19354 bp, 11 predicted proteins | sample 7278151 | NCBI WGS metagenome assembly JAAUXU01 (sample SAMN14350113, study PRJNA611818) | marine sediment metagenome | isolation source: surface marine sediment (1.8m) | place: French Polynesia: Moorea | collected 2018-08 | reverse complement strand
TCTCCTTCTCCTTCTCCTTCTCCTTCTCCTTCTCCTTCTCCTTCTCCTTCTCCTTCTCCTTCTCCTTCTCTCATGTTATTGCAAAACACTCAGAAGTAACCAAAAATGCTGAGGAAGAGAGAGAAGAGAAGGAAATGGAGGCTTAAGTGGGAGATTGGGTATTCAGTGTACAAAAGAATTGGAGGAGGATGCTAACGGGTGGTGGCGCTAGGGTGAGCACAGCCGACACGACAGGCGAGGCCTTGAAAAAAAGAATCGTCGGTCAAAGATGAAGGGAGAGAGAAAGAAATCCTTTTTCTCAAAGACCTCTTTTTGATTTCACTCTCTATTGAGATGCCCCACCCAAGTGGAAGCAGAGAACGCTAAAGGATTTAGAAGAATACTTGCTCTTTCTCTTATTTGTTTATTTTCCTCAGTGTAAATGTCCTGTATAGAAAGAGCTCTAGCAATTTGTGTGGTGTCACGAAGAAAGTTTGGCTCTCTCGCAATGACAAGAGATTTTCAGTCACACAACTGTGACAGTTGCATTTCAAACCTCTTGACTACGTTATAAAAATTGTTGTGGAGAAGAAAAAGCAAAGAAGAGAAAAAAGTTGCAGCTTGTTGTGAAAGTCACAGGCGTGTGACAGGCACAGCAACGTGCAACTATCCCTCCAAAAGGTTGCTCGTTGCACGAAAGTGCCAACCTTTTGTTGTTAGCCCATGTGTACATCAACTTTTTCAATGTGCTAAAAAGTTGCAGGTTGCCATTCTACTTGTACAGCATTACTTAAAGGGTTGCTAGTTATCTCATTGGTATTTATCTCACCAGCAGGTGGACCAAGGAGGAGATATAAAGTTTTTTGGCTGGAAAAAAGTTAGGATGAGGACAGACTTGTTGAAAGGACTGTGAGAGAGAGGGCATCAGAAGTCAGGGGTCGATTTTTTAGTGTGTGTGTTTTTTTTAAAAAAAAGAATCTAACATTTCAGCTCTACGTCAAAATAGCCTTCTTAAAATGAATTAGCAATGCAAGAAATTTTACTTGGTTAAGACGGTTAGGAAACAAAGTTGTTGCTAAAACTTCTAACAGCCAAAAGTTCCGGCTACTTCAGCTTCTCGTGACACGAGAGCCATTTTCATTCGTGATGTTTCGGTCTTTTGGGAGAAGGCAAAAACCCCGTGTGTTTTCTCCAGTTGTGCACCCACCCCACCCAAGGCAAAAGGGGGGTTAGCTTTTCTTGCCACCAACACCCCCTGCGCGCACGAATCAATTGGGAAGAATCGGCCCGAGATACGACAGAAGGAAACTGGGGCTTAAGACTACGTAGATTTTCTATGTAATTCTATGCACTACTGCATTCCATGTAAATATTGAAGTACGTATAATATAATTAAACCCATCCACGTACAGTACCTGATCTGCGGGGTGATTCCTACAAGAAGTTGAACCCAAAGGTGCTGCGTCTCCATCTCAGGAGCATGCAGATACCCAATTTCTGCGCCATTGGGAACATGACAATATAATGTTTATTCAAACAACACATTTGCCTAACAAGACCGATTCAAACTGGTTACCATCTTAAGCAAGAGGAAACGTTTTTAGCAATACGCTGCACAGTTCCTTGTTCAGTGGAACAAGAGTTAGTTGTTATTTAGTGTCTCCTCAAGAACATGCCTGACGTCTGAAAGCGTCGTTGGCCTAAGAGCAGATGAGTTTAGGCCTGAGGCCCCAGAATGAACAGTCAAGCACATTAAAGTCTCGCGAGGCTGGTGGCTCCTTAATGTGGTAAAAAAAGTGCAGCCTTGTAGAGTCCACGATGGGCTTCAATTCAGACGGTTCCTTGTAGACGTAAGTCGTTGTTTTAATAAACTCAGAATTCATAGCTTTGAAATGACGCCGATAATAGGTCTCAACGTATGTGCCCCACATCAGGATTCATATCATTTTGAACGTCGACGCTGGATAAAAGTCACCCTGCAGATCAGACACTGCAGCGTTACTTTTGACTCTGCCCGAGGGTGTCACTTTAAGCAGAGCTGTAATATCACACAAAAACATGCATACATATTATATAATTGCAAAGATATTAAACATGGAGCCCAGAGAAGACGAAGAAATAGAATTTTTTCGTGAAATAATCTTCCAAATTTTGCTCCACGTAAACTGATCCCAGACCTTTGCCAATGCACTCGTTCACGCACATTAAACCCGATACAGCAATCGATACCGATAGAGTCGTTTTTCCTTTAAAAAAGAGGAGAATCCATCCATCCGTCTCCTTCTCGTCGTCGTCCATTCGCGCAATCGTCGCATCTCAAGGACTCAATTGTCATGCCGCAGAAGGCATCTCTCTCGGTCCCGGGGGAGCAGAAAAAGGGGGCCAAAAAAGGGGGGAGGGGGGAAGACACGCTCTTTTCAGCAATTGCGATGGTCCGACGCTTCTCACTCAAACGCGGCAATCCAGAGCAAATAAACTAGGTCAATTCCAGCTTTGTTGAGAGCAACTGGGGAGGGGGGGGGCGAAAAAATATTTGGGGGTGTTTGTCTTTCAGTCAACGCTCCTGCTGGTCAACGTCCGCCCTTGTTGACACATGACATCTTACCTTCACATGTGTCACTCGACTCCATGCACAGCAGCACGTGTATTCGCACCAGCAGGGCTCTCTCAAAAAAGTCTAAATTCAGACGCTGGGACTCAATACTGGCTTGACAACTCATTAAGCAGGGACGACACAGATTGGTTTCATCAGCAACAGGGGAACAAGTGTGTCACAAAACTTCTCAAAGTGTCCACTCTTGACCTTGACCATGGCCAGAAACATTGGTACGGTGGAGCGGATGGCGACACAAACCTCCTCTACGGTGATTGAGACCCACGCTGTCGAAAGAAACGCTCTCAGGACTTCCAAATTCGGTGCAGACATGCCCCCCACCTCCTGCTTCTTCGGAATGGCCTCGATGGTGCAGTCGATGATGTTCTGGAGGACAGGGGGAGACGTCTCCGTCGACGCTAAGTTATACAACGTATATAGCTATACAATAGCTCCCTCACATGTCCAAGAATTTGAACAAATACATGCAGGGTGGCCATCCAGTTAAATGGGATCATAGTTTTTGTCATTAAATATCCGGCAGAGACACAAATCACTCCACGACTCCATAATACATGCATGCAATGTTGCACCGGTGCTTGAAGGAGTTGAATTTCTCCCTGGTGATTGCGATGGAAGACGTCCCCCTGGAGGTTGTGTGGGATCCCTGCAAGGCCTTCCATGGGTGTCTCAAGTGTGTCATTAGGGCCAAAGGGGGCGACTCGGAAGCAATCCGGTTATGAGACTGTTGAACGATCGATGTCTACGGAACGAGTAGCTACAACGTCCAACATCGAGTTTATAGACACTGTCAGGAAGAACCACTTGAACCTGCAAGCAGAACTTGTTGTTTGCCACCCTGCACACTAACTGTTTGAGGTCAAAGTCCACGTAAGAGCCGCGCAAGTGCTTATTCGTCCACTTGCTGAACATTAGCCAGACCGTCTTCTGCCCGTTTGAGTGGGGGGAATCGATAGACTCATCCTAGATGATGACGTTGTTTTGTTTGTTTCTCTCCGCCCCGAAAATGGGGGACTCGAAGCTTGGATCATGTCCAAGACGATTAGTACAACTGCAACCAGAGGAGGAAACCTCGGATTTTCCTACCAAAAAAAGGAGGGAAAAGTGAGACCGCCATAGCTTTTACTGCTGGCTGTAAGAGCCTTTTTTACGGTTGTTGCTGGCATGTGTAGTACAGACAGTAGAACCCCTCCGAGCCGGGAAACTTTTCGCATATGTTACTTGGCGATTTCGAGCAAAAAGCAACTCCTCCCCCCTCCTTCATCGCCCCCTCCCTGTTCGAGTACATTTGTCATGCCTGACCAGAGTCGTCCACCCTGCTAAATCCAGCTCCCACTGCATGCTTGCACACACTTTTTCACTGCTGTTATTACGTGACAGTTCTGGCACCAGCGCAGTTTTGCTACCTACAGGATTGCTTCTTGCAATACGGTGACAGGTGTGTTTTCGGGCAAGAGAAGACCAAGGAGGACCAGCAGACAAACTCGGCCGGATTTGATTGTGTCATGTTGGACTCGACCAGATAAAAGACAAAAGGGGAAGCTTTGGCGTCCATGGCTGGCCTGTTCTGGGCCACGTGCGTATCATGGCGATGGTCGAGATCGGGCTCAGGGCAATGTGTGCCCCATTATGATCATCCTTGTCTGATGGAGACATCGTCAATGTACCCTCTTTTGCCGCATGAAATCAGAGCAACAGCAGAAAATAAAACGGGAGGAGAAGAAGAGTCTTGTCCTCGTAGACTGAAAATTATGAAGGAGAAGGAATGGACAATGAGTAAAAAAAAGTAAGTGCCAACGAGTCCCTCGAAAATTCCCCCTTTTTTTCTTCAGCTCGTATAATGGGCCAACGTCTCTCTCACCACTTCTCTTCTTCTGACTATGGTGTTCGGCACTTGGTTTTCCCAGACTTACCGTTCACTGTGCCAGATTAAGGCCTGAGATTAGGGCAAATGGTCCTGGATACGTCGCCGCCGGCACCGATCGTTGCTCTTGCTCAACCAGACATACATGTGCATGAAGGCTTCCTCTCTTACGGGCCAGAGGATGGAACGGGAACGGGCGTGGGCCTGGGCGCAATTAAGCTGGGCCTAATAACATCACAGTGGACGCCGGCTACAGTTATTGCGGTTACAGCCATAATCCTGACACAGTCATTAAAATTTCCGGATCCGGATCTCCAGTACATTAATCTATTAATTTTATTTCTGCTAAAGTCATCACATTTCAGTTATGAGAATCAGCTCAATTTACTACAGACAGTTGTGAGTCAGGGAATTGATTGGTCGATCCTAAATTTTGACCTCCAAAGACACAGACCAAGGTGATCATCACTCTTCACCGAGACCTGAGACGGGCATGAACCCGTTGGCCTTCAACTACGGGCAACGTTAGAATTGCTAGAGAAGCGTGAGCAAACAATGCCTTAAAGACGACGAAAAGTTCAGGCCTTTTGTTTTCCATAACGCTGCTCCAAAGTCAATTTTCCACCCCTAAGTGGACATTTCACTTGCAAGAGTATTTTGTGGCGGATGAAGCAAACTGGCGTCCACATGCTACGGTATCTCTCATTGTCTGCGCGAGTCCGAGGTGCAGCACTGAAAGCAGAGAAGATGTTGCACTTTACTACGTGTGTAAAGCTACAGAAGTATCATGTCGTAGAAGTCCCTGATAGGCGTAGAGCAGGCATGTTGACACACTTCCTGCTAACACAAACATTGTGAATCAGTTGGGAGAGTAATTTGTTATTTGTATAATGCAGAGAGGAAGAAGAAGGAGACTGGACCTGGCCAAGAGCCTTGTCCCTGAACACAAAAAGGACCCTTGAAATAATACTTGTTCTGTCTAACAGAGATGTATCAATGATAGTCATAAGGACACATCCGTCACCGTAATGCGTTACGATAATAATACGATAATACAAAACTTTTGATCTGTGTGTGTGATTGTCAGAGAGGAACAGAATTCATAAGGCTTCTAACTGTACAAGAGTTTTTCGCAAATATGCAAAAATCTAAGAGGAAGCAGCAAAAAAGGGCCAAAAAAAGGAGGAAAACATACGGTTCGTTGGTCAACACGAGAAGATCTGTCGTGCGCTTGAGCTCTTTCTCACACTCATGCTCGCTCTCCGTGATGGGCTTCAGTGACAGCGTGGAGTGATCGATTCCTTCGACAAGGTTTACAAGAAGCTTGGACACGCTTGGCCCGGTCCAAGTGCGCCATGCATACGTGAAGGCTGGTTAAAAAGAAAAAGAAATCCAGCCAGCCAAGACGGCTGCTTGTCACGGGGTGGTAGCCGGTGTAGCTCTGACCACGACCACGACCTCAGTGTTGCCAGACAGATATGTGATGGAGGAAAGGTCACGGGTAACAAATGTCCGTGGAACTCATACGCATGTGAAGAGTGTCTCTTGAATTAGCAGCGGCGGTTTGGCCAATGACCTTTCTTGATTCCATTTTGTGATGCCAAACTGTACGTTGATTTACCAAATGTGAAGAAGTACTGTGGATGCAAGAACAAAAGATGCTGCACCTTGAGCTCGAGAGAGCTCCACAGCAGCAGCTGACGCAAAAGATCCGTGCTATCAGTCACACAATCTTATTCTACAAGTTAGAATAAGATTTCCTTACTTCAGCCCCGGCTTTCTTGAGATTGTGAAAAAAATACTTTCTCAAAAATGAGCACGTAGTGCAGACTCACGCCCTGGGTATGCAGGGGTACAGACAAGGTGGACAAAATGAGCTGCAAACGTCCTTAGCCCACCCTGAGCAGTACATCATCATTAAACCTTGCACATTTAGGATTTCAGCAATTTATGTGACCAAGATGGTCTTTTAGGGGTTTTTGCCTTCTCGTCTTTTGTAGCAATTTCACTACTCTTTTTTCCAAAATTTCACTGCCCATCCCTTTTTTACCCCGTCCCCTTTAATTGTTGCCTCTTTCATTTCCGAATTGTTGCCACTTAAAGGGCATTTTAGGTTTCCAACTCCTTTTTAGGCAGCAAAATGCCAAGGCCCGGCTGTGCTCTTTCGGTTTGGCGGATAAGCTATCATCACATTTCCGGCAGTGAGAAAAGCACCCTAAGGCAGGGCAGGACTTGAACAGAAAGGTAGTGCTGCTAATGGCAAATCAGACCCCTCCTTCCAGCACGCGACTTTCCAGTCTGAGATGCAAATGACAAGGTCACCTCTGGACTAGAGTAATCGTACGATGAGTAGCATTTCTTTTTTCTCTCCGTAAATGCCATTGTCAATTTCATGTCGATCTCTCGGGCCTCTTTTTGAAGGGCTCGCCTACACTGGTCCCTTTTTGGCCTTCAGACGCCGGGCACATGGACGAAAAGTTTGCCATTGTAAACTTTCGGAAAGAGGAGAAGAAGAGGTGATAACGTGTCCTTTTTCCATCGTCTCGCTCTCAACTGTGCGCTATACAGCATTTGCCAGCGTGTGGAACTGCCTGCTTCTTACCAGCACTTTGAGCCTCCTGTGCTCAATAAAACCGATTTTATTAATAGCCTTCAAGAACACACATGTAAAGCTATTATGCACTGTGAAAGGCTGGAGCTATGTCTTGTCTGCGCGTGATTCACAGTCGAATGACTGTGAATCACAGATCCAAAAGAATTATGCGTGGTCTGAATCAGCATCTACCATTGCATGTCTTTCTTAGCACAGTGAAAATTGCTAACATTACTGGAAAGTGAAATTGTTCATTGCATGATTTCAGTTCGTGTTGTAAGGAAAGTTGTTTCACTCGACAAAATGCGACAAATCATGCTCACCGGCAGTTAATCTGGTCACACCATTGTCCAGGGCAACCCCCAAGAATTTCCTGCAAGTGCCTTAGATAGATTTGTCGAAGATGGCCAAGGTGACTCTAGTTCATCCACCTGAGTTGTGTCGATCACTCTCTTTTCTGCAAACAGCGTGTACAAGTGAGCAGCGTCCATAGTTATTTGAACAAGAGAAGTCATCTTGTCCAGTGCAGGGATAGCAAGGCTTGACCCGGCTTGAGGAAGGCTGTGACCCAAGTCAAAAAAGGGGAGCTTTTTTTACTCCACTTGAAAACTCCAAAATTGAAGTGGCTCAGCAAAAGATGAAACTATTAGTCAAGTTAGTATTGACTCGCAATCACTGAATAACTTTTAATTTTTCAGATTCTACCACAGTAATATTCGCATAGTGTACACGCACGGGACTGACCGGGGCTGCATCAAACTTTCCTCGTAGTCATGAGGTGCATGACGTTGATCTTGCTCGAGTCTCGCTCCTCGACCTCTTTCCTATCTCTAGTGGCAAGTGGTCCTGGCAAAGTGTGCGGTGTGTGCTTTCTGGAAGGACGGAGCAGTGCGGTGCATTGCTGAGGCGGTGCTACATACAGGCACAGTACAGAGTGACCAATAAATCTATTCACTTGCCATGACTTCTTGTCAGAATATCCAATACAGCCGTTACTCATCCCTTAGACTTCACACGGACAAAGTCGCACCGCAGCTTGGAGGCCCTGAAGTCTAGGGAGGTGATGAAGTCATGTTCCTGGCAATTCGAAATTGTGCGGGCTTCCTGCAGGGCCTTCGTTGCGCACCTACAGCATGAGACTAAGGCCTAAGAAGGTCACTTTGAATCAATCTGCTTATGAAACCTTTATGTGGAATTTGTAACAGCAATGTTTGATGTTGAGTTAAAAGGTGTTGTCAAGTACAACCAAATGAACAAGCAGCGTGGCCAGCTCACAACCCTGTATGCTGTATTTGCATTGCCTAACATCCTGTAAGTGCTTCACTTTCTTCTGTGAAAGAAGTCTTTTTTGGTCCCCCCCCCAACGTATACAGACGCACACACAAAAAGGAGAGCCCAAAATATGCGCTAGAATATTGACAATTCTAACACCAAATTCAGCCAATTTTCTGAAGTGACGGAACACCAATAGTAGCAAAAAAGGGACGTCTGGTTGAGAGGTGATGTTAGTGATATCAGAGGACATCCTAGCCTCATCTCATCACTCACCATTTTTGCATGACAAAAGCGAAAAGTTTGACGTGTGTGAACTCAGAATCGATCGGAGGAGAGGGGGAGAACTTGTTGAGTGTTTTTGAAAGCCATGTATGAGCCCCATAGTGACTATAAGACAACTTTTATGGGAAGGTAAAAAAAAGCAAACACTTTACAATCTTTCGAGCCCTGTAGGCACTTCAGCCCTAACAGATTAGCTGCTGAGGCCTTTTCAAAAAAAAAGTTCTATTCTTCATCCAATCGGCATTCACCGACTTCTCTGCGTCTGCAGTGCGTTGAATTGGTGAACTTTCTTCCACATTCAACGCACACATGAGAGAGGCGCACAAATCTCTTCGCCAGATTGTCATTTATCTATGTATAAAGCTAAGAAAAAAAAACCCACACGCTTGCACGCGCTCACTCGCTTGCACCCGCGCGCACGCACACACACAGAAGGAGAGGGAAAACTTCTGGGCTTCGATTTCTGGTAGAAAGAGACGAAGAATTTGGAAAAGGCGGGACAATAAAATGGTCTCTCCCCCCCCCCCTTTTTTTTTCAAAGGAAGTTGTAGTTTCAGTCTCCTCCTCTTCTTCGTTTGTGTCTCACGGAGACTTCTAGGAAAACTAAAACCGCGAAAATATTCATTTGATGACGATCGTTCACAATGGCAGATTTTCAGAGGGGTGTGTGGATAAAGTCAGCAGGGATAAGCTCGTGTCCTTTGTGTCGCATCAGGACCACGGTTCTTCCTATTTCCCTACTCTCTGGTGTCCCCTTCTTACTATCCCCGTGTCACATCTGCGTTACCTTCATGACTGGTAGCCTAAGTCATGTCCTGCCTTTCCATGACCTCTCCCACTGCCAGCCTCACAGGCACCCAGTGCCCTGCCTGGATCCCACTCAGTTGCACCCTTGGTCATGTCACCTCGCCATAACTCGTTCCACTGCCAGCCTCAGTCACACCACGTGCCCTGCTTGGATTCCACTCAGTTGCACCCTTGGTCATACCACCCTTCCATGACTATTTCCACTACGACCCTGGGTTACACCTCAGATCCCAGCTCCCCTTATATTATGCCATGGGACTATTTTGCGACCAAAAATCGCACGTTGGCAGCGAAGACTTCCTTTTCTAACCATGCCCAATGTCTTAGATGTTAATACAGATACATTTACATACAGTGCGTTGTAACCTAACTAGGCGAAGCTGGCTTAAGGCTTGTTTGCATAGTTTGCAGTGTTCTCTGAACTTTTTGTCTCCTCTCTTGTTCCAGCCAAAGTTCTGTAACTCTTTTGTCCGCCCCCTGCCAACGGAGGGATGATGGAAAGTCTAATTTTTTCTTTTGAACGATGTGTCAATAAAAACTAAAGGTGCTCGAGACTCCCGAGGGTACTTTAGTTCTTGTTAACTTTGAAATGTGCAGTTCATAGACCCACCTGTGAAGCCTCTGCGCAAAATGCGTGCAAACTCCTTTTTGTGTGTATGCAAGGTCCCTTTTAGACAAGTCCCTTTTTAGAAAAGTTAAAGAGAGCACAAGAAAAATAGGAGAGAGTCCTGTTGAATATTATTGTCTACAACGCAGGGAGGGGGGAAGGGAAGAAGGAGAAGAGGAAGTCCTCTGCACAATACAGGGTGATTCACTAAGACCGGCAGAATCTGCTTGACTGCGTGTCAGCTGTCCGAGCTATCCGGAACGGACTATCCTTGACGTGGGCTCATTCGGGAGGCAAGTTAGGGAAATTTTGTACCATGACTTTGGATAGCTATAACTGTCCAAGTCAGTCAATGTAGGGATGACTTCTCAAAATGCCACTTTTGCTCTTTTCTGCCGAGAAGAAACTCTTTAAAACAATCTCAAAAAGTCTTCGGCGCAGCGAGCATCTCTTTGAGCTTTTGAGCCGGTGTGGAGCAAATCTTGGGGTCTGCTGATAAGGTCGTGATTGGTAGTGCACACGAAGCAGTTCGGAATAGAGCAGAAATCTCTGTCTCGAAAACATTGGTGGCCCCTTCGAGAATGAAGTGGGGAAAATGTCCTGCGATAAAAGCTCACAATAAATCTCCCTCATTTGCTTGTGATAAGAGGCCCAAGTGCATGACAATCCGTTCTGAGACAGCTGAGATGCAGCCCACGAGATTCTGCAGGTCATTCCAGGTCACCCTGTCGTTGACAGTGGGGGCTACAGAATCCTTTTTTTTCTAACCTGCAAGAATACTGGTAATGATGAAGCTTTTTAATGGTAGTAGTAGCTCTTCAGAAAGTCTAGTCGTGCACCCACTGGTCTGACTGGCTTGCTTTCCCATGTTGTGCACGTCTGACCCCGCCTTCAGGGTCGGCGGGAGAGAGGGGGAGGTCAAGGTTGACTGGATTCCTCTTCCATTTTTGTACATGTCTGACACTGCCTTAAAGCAGCGCACACTGAGAGAGGGGGGTCAAAGAGACAAGGACGTTTTTCATTGGCTCCTTCCTCGTCCCGTGACACAGGAAAGAGAAACTTTTCCCTTGTTTTCCTTGGGTCTTAGTCAATGCTTGGCAATTTTTCTTTCTGGCTCGACGTACTTTTAAAAGTTCTGTGGATACACAGGCGTTCCAGAAGAAAATTGACGTGCGTGTTATTTTACTGAGTCGAATGCACCCTCTGCTTCAGACAGTGGCAACATACGTACAAGTGGTAATGCGGCAGCTATTTAATATTATTAATGCACTAAGGTCAAAAAGCCTCTCTTCTCTCTCGTGGCTCTTTATTTCCAACTACTCTGAGGGGAGAAAAGCCACTGGGGATGCGGGGCTAGAAAAAGAGAAAATGGAAAAGTTCTTTTTCCCTCTGATAAGAATGAAAAATATCCCTCTTTCCCTTTTTTCCCTCTCCCTCTATTTCAAATACCTCTGGAGCCCGCGGAATATTTGTCAGTAGCACTGCACAATCACGTTCAGCAGGCTAATTCACGTAAAAAAGTCCACATCGCCCTGCCAGGGCATGAGAGGGCTTTGCAGTAAACTGCTTTGTGACCACGTTGGACGAGAGCCAAAAAAAAGCACCCAAAATCTGCCCCTGCAAGTCACAGGAAGCCTGGCAGAAAAAAAGAGAGGCCCCCGAAAAAAAGAGAATTTTTACGTGCAATATACGACAGCAACTGTAATTGCTACAGCTCGATTGTAATAAATAATCGTACCCAACCAGCCATAAAGAATAGTGATTTTATGATGAAGTAGGAGGGTTTTTTGTTGCTTCATAGCCACTAGCTCATCTCTCTCTAGGTCTGGTACGGCTCTAGAAGCCGAGCACGTTTTGGGACTTTCCACTGCTGTGGGGATGTTGCTAGTGCAATCGCTCCCTTTCCTTCTTTATGATGGCAGTGGCAGCTCCAGGATTAGCAAAAGCTGTTGGATCTCAGCCATTAAGAATTGTGGCAGCTGAAGGATAATGAATAGTGCGGGGAGTTTGGCATGGATAGCTGGCAATGGAGGAGTGGAAGCACACAGACAAGTGTGCTTCGCAAAATTCTCCGCGTGAGGAGATCACTCATATTTAGGTTAGGTCATACTTTCCTTATTCTGACAGTACTTTTTTAGCACCTGCTCTTGTGACACCTACAGTCCTGTTCAAAAGTATTGCCCGCCACATTCGGGGGAATTGTGAAAGTTAAGACTGCAAAAATTATAACAGGTCAAGAGAAGGAGAAAAATGGTACGGACTTTTAGTCCGTCGGAGTCCTCAGTTGCATAACAAGCTACCATTGCTGCCACCCAGTACTATCAATCTACTAGAGACTGCACCGGTAATAAATACTTTTGACCAGGACTGTATGTGCGAGTCTCCCATTGCCGCGTAAGAGTATGTGCATAGTTTGTGGGTGTGTGGGTGTCTACGTATGTGTGTGAGGGGGGGGGGGGAGAGTGCTAGCCCTACATGTACCCGCTGTCTTTCTGCTACGTGATGACTGATGGTTGGGTAGCAAATAAAATTTATCCAGCCTTTTTGTGGCCTTAGAAAGCCATTCAGTCTCGAAGGTATTCTTTGTCACTCCTTGTGTGGGTACACATGTGTGTGCGTATGTATGAGAGAGGAAAGAGGGACTTACACCGCACACACTGGCATGCATATGTAAAAATGTAAAAGTGCTTGTACCATGTTTGAACATTGCATATTCAGCTTTTAAAAAAAATCTTGATTTCTTAGGCGTTGACTACTCCGGTGACCGAATTTGGACTCTGGACGAGCTTCTTCCTAACTTGAAAATGCAGGCGTCTCTTTAAGAAATTGTCCATTCTTTTCGGACCTTGGTGAATTTGAAACCAACAGCATTTATATATTTGAACCGTACATAATGCACATGCAGTTTCACTTTGCAAACAAAGAAAATAGAGGCTTTCTCGCAATGTTTATGTGACCGATCACTGATAATCCCGATGCTTGAAATGCACCTTTCCCGTGAGAAGCTGAGAGATTTGAGGTCCTCCCTGCTCAGATTATACTACTTAGAATAAAAGAACAAGGCACAAGAGTCTCCCCAGTCGAATCAAGGGTGCTTTTACACTGGCGGATTTTTTAGGCCTGTTGGCGACGTCCACATGTCCTGCGTTCACGCGTCGTTGACCTCCAATAGGGCCGTGTCACGCTTTCATGTGTGGGCGGAATCGCCAGTGTCAACGCGCCCTAAGCTTCCTCTCATTCTTTCCTGTAGCACCCCAAGTGTCTCTCAACCTTCTCTGGTTTCCTTCCAGCATTTGGAAAGGCCAGAAAGCTTTCCTTAAGGTGCGACTATTCAAGGTAAAGTTTGCCCACAGAAATTCAACAAAGCTCAACCTAATGCTTCGTGACGTTCACAACGTCGTCACTCTCCGCGGTGTGACCAGTTGCTTGGCGGCAGAATCCGCCAGCTTCGTCATCTCCGCTGCCGGCCCAGTGATTTTTTTCTTGATCCTCGTAGTAGCATGTTTTTTTTAGAGCTCCAAGAGGCGATAAAGAGAGGATGATCAATGATTGGCCCCTTTTGTGTTTGTGCGTGTTCTGTGAGGGAGAAAGCAAAACCTCTTCCCCTCTCCGTAACTCGCATTAGGTGTAAAAAATGGGAAAGACAATCAAGTATTCGCGCACTTACTCACGAGGCGACACTTTTTGGGGGGGAATTATGGCGAATTTCGCCCCCGCCGCTTCATTCAGTAGCAAATAAGCGTCGAAAGCATTGCAGAAATGGGTGTCTTTCCCAGGTCTTTCGACCGTCTTCTCAGGTAACTTCCTCTCTATCTCTCTTTCATACGTGGACATGGACACAGCCTTGGCCTCTATTCTTTTCTCTTCGCACCCCACGTCCGTTTTGCTATTATTCTCTTTTCTTAGCCCCATAGATGTGTGCTCAGACTGCGTGACACTGGGGATAAAAAGGAAGAAGAAACGCCCTCCCCTTCAATAAGGGATTTTCTGCCGTACGACAATAACGCGAACTCGGGGTATTGAGGAAGAGGTAAAACTTGGAGAGGGAGGTGGGGAGGATGAGTTCATTTCTGAGGTCTTCTTATCCCCTTCCCCTCCCCCCTCCCATCACGGCCATTGCTCCTATTCATCGTTTGCAAGGTCACACAAGATCCAAATGGTGACCGCGATCAATATGTAGGGCTCTTTGGGAGAAACAAGGACGTCCGCACCGAAAAAAAGGAGCTATTAAGATGGCAAGAAGCGGGTCTGTTCAAGCCTTTTTCTGCTCTATGACACTTTTTGTCAGCAATGTCGAGAAGCCACTTATCTGTTCAGCCGTACGAAAGCCTCCTTCATAACACGAGTTGCGTCCTTGGAAAGGCATCTTACTTTCCACTGAATACGTAGAATTGAGCAGAAAATTGTGCTCACTTGTAGACTTCCCAGAAGTTAATACACCTGGGGAGTAGTTACAATGATGAAGGAGTCCTGAAAGAAAACAAAACCGAAGCAACAACAGATGCAGCAAACCTTGAGACAATGGTAGCAGGATACACAACATTATGCACTGTGCACTATGCCGAGGTGTTGAAACGTTGTGAATGAATCAGTGAGTGACCAGGTTTAGTGGACAATCGCTTCATCACCGGTTTCATCGACGTTGATGTTCTCAGTCCCTCATCATGCTGAAGTCGAGACCCAAACGGTTCAAACAACCACCTTTTCGACATTCATCACTTGTGCCAGTGGCAACAAAATAACCACTTTCCGACATCCCTGTACTCACTGTGAGCCGTCACATACATATATCTAATCAGTTTATTTCGCCTTAGCATAACCACTGTTTGCATTATTGATCGACTGCGCAAAGCAGCTCTTTGTGCACCTCATGCGTATTAGTTGGACACAGTAGATGGCGATGAGCACAAAATTGGACTTCGGTTTTTCTTCACACGACTGCACGAAAAGGACTTCTTTCCTTATTTGTCTATGTGGGCAGGGCCGCCTCTTCTGCCCCCTTCGATTACTTTATTACTACTTTTACATAAGTAAATATCACGCCCTGTGTGGCATAGTTCTTTCACCAAGAAAGTTACGAAAGCTGTCCCGGGGCCAATGTTTAAATGCTTTAAGCTAACTACGTCTACTTTGAAGCGAATGAAAAGTGCTGAGGTGATTTATTCGTTCCACCCAATTGGCGAGGTACGGATCTTACTCGCACCCGCGTGTGCGCCTAAGGTCTGCGCACTCGTCCACACACGCACACACATACGCACATTGCGGGGTAATTCTGCGTGCGTGCGCGTGCGCGCGCGTGTGAAAACAGTGCACGATGCGCATAATCGCTTGTGTGAAATATTGATCACAGCTGCATAAAATATGTGCACAATTATCGCACACTCACTCACGTGCGCTCGCGCTCTCATACAAACACAATACTTACAGACATTGTAGGTATGTGCAAGTGGTCGAATCCAACCGTGTATGTTAAGAGTGCGCTAAAGTACAAGGGGGGGGGGGGAGGAGGAGAGAGACACCGATGACTTCCCACTTTCTTTTTTTTTTCCTTAAGGGAAGATACTATGGAGATATAACTACTTAAGTTAATGGCATCTTTCCTCTTTTCTCTCCAGACACCCTACTATACAATATACAATGGAACCTCTCTATAAGAACAACCTTTCATCAGAAAATTGCTCTTCTTACGTAGAATATGTCTCTCTCCCAAACAATAACCTAAGTGTGAGCCACGAACACTTTGCTGTATTGATCAAAATCAGCCGGATGGGGAAATCAGGTCGAGTCCTTAAATTGCTGATTTTTCCACCTCTGCCTTGGCGCTGCCAGCTCTCATGATGCAGTTGATTCCCTTGTCAAATCAACACCAATGTGATAAAGCTTAGCGTTGATTTGCAAGGCCTAAAACGGGACTGCAGTCTAACCCGCAGGCAGCTGAGGGCCACCCCCACCCAAAGTAAATATCTCCATGACGGCCTGACACAATCAAGAACACCATGGTGGACATCTGTGATCTGTGGTCCTGTTGGTCCTGTAATGCATGAGGTCGAGCTGCAAAAGCCGTCTTCCTGCATTTAAGTGCTCAGAGTCTTGCCAATTTTGGCCAACACTGTTCAGCGGAACCTCTCGATAAGCACTTCTAGCACAAAAATGGCCATATTTCGCCATGTAAAATAAATCCCTCTCCGTTAAAAGAACCTCCCTATAAGAGTGAAAGCTGTCAAGGTGACTCTTATAGTGAGGTTCCACTGTACACTGCAGAGCTGAGCGCTGCTTCGGCTGACAGGAGGTGTAGTGGAAGGCTTGTCAGGGAGGGGGGGGGTGATAAAAAGAAGGGGTACCTTATTGGAGGGGGTACGGAAGGGGGGGAGGGGTTACCGTCACCACTCTCATATCTGCTGTAAGCTCACAGGTGTCCATAGAATAGAATAATGCTGTGAGTGTCAGAAAAAAGCAATTTTCTTTGTTAGATCACAGCAGAGTTTAGCAGGGGAGTCGTGTTTACCAATCCTTACAAAAGGTCCTTTGTTTGATCTTTCCTCTAAATGACGTGGGACTTGTACTTCTCTCCTTTTTTTTGCAAGTCACCCCCCAAAATTACCCTTTAAGCAGGTGATAAAAATGATGCCTAATTGAAATAGTGAGCAAAATTTGGCAAAGTGCTGACCTGAAACAGTCTGAACTTGTTTTTCATGTGCAGAACGGTCCTCAGTTGTGTGTGTCTTTATCACGAGAGACATATTGGAAAAGCATCGCTCTCCATTGTTGCTAAAAGCGTAACAACACATGAAACAGCTGTCTCCGAATGTTCCTATCAGAGCGAACAACTTCGTCATTTGGCATCAATTCACTGAGGTTTTAGAAAGTTTCTTGTCATTTCATCTCCAGGACTGATTGAATTTCTGCAACTGCATTATTTTACTATTTCTCTCCATTAGTCCCAGTTGGAGACTATTTCTTTTCTTCCTACTGCCAGTCAAATGAAGTTATTTTGTTTCACACGAACTGAAATTTGTCTTATGTCCACAGGTGAGTGGATCTATTCAATTCTTTTACACGTGATCACATTACCTCTCTCGACATGAAAATGTGAATAAGAAGCAGATTTACTGTGAATAATCAGTCATAGCTGGCCTAATTCGCATCACATTCGAAATCTATTCCCTACTGACCAAAAATAGGCTTCCGAATAGTCCGGTACCCCTAATCACTATTAAGCGTTGCTGTAGTTGCGTCAGTTTTCTCCACTTTTGTTGCCAAAGCACCATTTTCCCTACTCTTTCCCTCTTGATGCCACAAAAGAGTAATCTTCTCTTCCTCCTCCTGTGGCAGAAAAGAAGTGTGCCCGGGAAGAAAAGTAGGAAAGTATGGGGAAGGAGCAAAACTTTCTAAAAGACACATTATCAGCGTCTACAGAAACGCGGTAACGGCTACTGGAGCACTCTTAAGGGCGCGTCTACCCGGGCAGAGTCGTCGGGTGGAAGGGGGGGGGGCGAGATAACGACAGAATTGGGATATGAAGTAGGCACACCATACACATGGGTACCTGTAATAAATTGAGAGCGGGCTCGTAAATTGTCAAGTTCTTGGAACCTTTTTGTGCTAGCCGGGGGCGTAATTATCCAGAGACACAAACACGCGCGCACGCAGTGAGAGTCTTCCCTTACTACCTTTCACCTTTTTACTGCCGCCTCAAGAAAAATGGGGCAGGCCCTGCAAAAGCGGGTGGAGGAGGCAGCCAAATAATTATTTTAACTCTTCTCTACCTGGCTGGGCGAGTCCACGCTTAGCACGGACTTCCAGGTCAAATTGGGACTCTACTGTAGGCCGGAGCACTCAGTGTCAGCGCTACTGTTGTCTCTCCCTTCAGAATTGAGCGGAAAGGACGACTGAAGCGATTCGAGTCAGGCCTACACCGCTAGATGCTACTTTTTGGGGATCCACGAGGCCTATGAGACCTACAAGATCTTGGTAGTCAGTCTGCAAGTATCTTTACTGGTGCGAAGTGCTCTTACCATGAGGGGACGTTCCCTAAGTTCTCGGACGTGATCTCCTCGAGACGGAACACTTGGGGTCTTTCAAGGTGCATAAGCCTTCGTTTTGAGGCACGAGCACTAGATTTAGAGTAGAACAAGGCTTCGAACGAGTCACACTGAGTCGATTCTTCTGAGTTCTTCTTCTGTCTGTCCCTACTGTCTTCTGGCAGTCTCGTCTGGACGAGTTCGTAAAGCCATTACCTGCGGTTTTCAAGGGAAAACGAATGGACTTTCAGCTCAGGTGGTGGGGGACATGCTGAACTCTGCATCCGCGTTATAGTGCAATAATAAATAAGAGTAACGTTCTCTCTCTCTGTTCCGTTGCAGATCTCTGGGGTCCAGTGAATTCTTCCTCAACCTCACGGGAAAACTCTGGAGACAACAAGCGGGAAAAGAAAGTTCCTCCTTCATTCATCTCCCATCATTATGAGGAAGAGGAAAACTTCGAATTTGAGTCATAGAGCGAAGGACCAGAAAAAGAGAAGTGACGCTGGCAGTGAAAGTTTTATGTCACATTCACGATTGTGTTAGCAGTCCTGTCTGTACAGTGTCCAAGTGAGGAAGAAGAGAAAGAAAAAAGTTGTCATACTTTGTGCACTATGCCCCAAAACTCTCAAGGACTATGGGAAAGTCCTACCTATCCAGAAAAGTACTTACGCGCATTAATACGCCTTAACCACCAAAGAAGATATCGGAGTCTTACAAGAGGCCGGTGATCGAAAGATTCGCACATGATTGGGCTCATCTTAGGCTGCTGTCCAATGAGGGCTACATGGGTAGGGTAGACGAACACAACAGTTATGTGTGCCGGTGCGTGCGCGTGATGTAGATGCCCAACTATGACTGCAGCTTTCCTCCGTAAGAATACAATGAAAAAGGCTAATACGTTGTAAGAAAATGTGAGCTGCGTCTTTCAGTGACATCGACACTTCCTAGGCGCAGCCGCCACATGGGGGTAGAAGCGGCCGATGCTGCCTGAGCGCAGCCGCGGACACGCCAACTTGATGGATGACGTCTATGTGGTCATTGGGCTGCTACTCTTCGGATCGCTCCTCTTCTGTCTGTGCTGCTATAAGGTTTCGAACCTCCTGTACCTGCTCTACCACATTGACGACACCGTCGGCGACGACGACGACGACGACGGCGGCGGCGGCCTCATGTCCAAGGACTCACTCGCATTCGCCAACAGTTTGGCTGCCGCAGCCGCGGCAGCTTCGGGACAACCGCCGCCACCGCCGCCAGGTAGCGGTGGAGATGGTGGCGGGGTCTCTGCGTTCAACAAGTATGGCACCGATCC
>JAAUXU010047860.1_pt1 | contig 19370 bp, 22 predicted proteins | sample 7278151 | NCBI WGS metagenome assembly JAAUXU01 (sample SAMN14350113, study PRJNA611818) | marine sediment metagenome | isolation source: surface marine sediment (1.8m) | place: French Polynesia: Moorea | collected 2018-08 | reverse complement strand
GTTGGCGATGGACACTCCAGCCACGGCCACCACTTCCTTGTGAGGTAGTTGAACGTCAAGCAAAGCTGCCTCATAGTCAATTGCTATGCTTAAAGAATTCAACTGAGGTATTTGGCCAGAGATTGAGTTCGCATTTCACCCGAGCAAGACGTAACGTTAGCACCATAGCAGCTACACCCTTCGACGCTAGAGAAGTGTCTGCTCTCTGAAGGACTCATAAGTAGCGAGAACTTAGCTGTAGTCTCAAGCGCTGTCTACTCGCCATTCCACGCATCAGCAATCGTGATTCGGCATTAATCCCGACGCTTTTCCATATCTAACCCAACTAGGACTATGGCACGCCTGCAGTCATATACCAGATGTCAAGTCCAATGAGGCTGACCAGTCCGGTGATACTGTCACATAAGTGTCAAGCAGAGTCTGCCGCGATATAGAGAGAAGTTTGATGACTTAAAAGTAAGCCTAGCACCACCATAAATTCTCCTGAGGTCTCCCAAAGGGTCTGACGTCAATCATTCACAATGGCAAGACAAGCACTTAAACATGCCAGCATGACCGGGTCACCCTGCACCAGAAAACACTTATTAGATATGCTCAGTTGTTGGGTCTCCACAAGCTAGTGTGATCGCAGCTGGGGCGACATCTGCTAGAGGCTAACATTGACCTCAGCAAATCTCACACCAACTGCACACTTACGACTGGATGGGTGGTCAATTCTCTGAGATAATCCAACGAGCTGGAAGGATACATTGCCTTTATCGAAGAGCACAGACGTAGTGAAGACGACGAGAGTGTCTGCATCGTGTTCTTCTATACTTTTAGCCCTCCTTTCGAGCCGTCTTATAACTAACAACAGAAATGTCAATAGTGATATCGCACGGCTATTCCCAATAGGCTTAACTACCTTTTTGTTATCTATGACTTATAAGGAAAATGCAATACGGTGGGCACCATTTATATCGGACGTGCTTATACCGGACAGCCGGTATCCCCGGACAAATATCTGTGAAGTCAATGTTTCGCTGCATACAGTTTGCTGCATGTACCGACAAATGCGAGGTCCTAGAAGGAAGGTATGGGACAACGGGCAAGGAGAAAATGTAAACAAAAAATTTCGTCAGCTGCCGAAATAAGTGTGACGTCATGCGGCTGGCAGGAAGAGAGTGGCACATCATGGGAAGGAATACAAAAAGGAGCACGAATGTGATTGTGAAAATGTCTTGAAGACCTTGAATTGTGACCTGACCCGAGTGATTCAAGGAACAATGTCGGAAGGAGCCAGTAGATGACCCGGGGATAGCCATGTCGTCGATTGGACCAGCCATGTCAGAGACTCAGGTGACCACCTGAGCTATAAGAGGGATGACATCAGTCAGAACTCTTTGAACAATGGCTGATTTAAGAGAAGCCCCTCAGTCATCAGGGTAAGGTTGGCTGCTGCAGAAGTAAAGCATAGAAGTTTCATGAAATACTAAATTCCAATTCCAGACCAGAGAGAAAGAAAACAAATTGTGCTGTGGCCGTCTGCCAATCTCCTCAACAAGCAACGCACCATCGCTTCCCCCAAAATCGAGCATTCCAACTGTTATCACGAACAACAGCCAGAGCCATGACGTAGTTGTTTGGACAGTTCAAAGTCAAAGAAGCCCAAGTGATTGAGACCATAAATGACTGGTTTGACATTATAAATGCCAGTCACAAGCTCAACACCAAGAATATGACCTGTGGATACAATATACACCTAGCAGAACAAGAACATGCATTGGACAAATTGAACAAACTTTTTGCCTCACCTGTCGTCTGTGGAAGGAAGAAACTTCTGCCCTTTGAAAATGGCATCTTGATATCTATTCAGTCAACAAAAGCATTAAATACTTACCTGAAGGAGACATATAATTCATTTGACTATCTTCTCACCTCATGCTTGAATCAGGACATTTTGGAAAACAAATTCTCCAACATAAGAGGAATTGGATGAGACAACAAGCATCCTGGTCCCGTTGATGTCAGATTTCGAATACCAACCCTTGGGCGCAACCCTGATGTCTTCCTCCAAAAATCCCCTGTTGAAATGACGCCTGAAGATGAAGAAAGTCAGTTTTCACTGCTGAAATTAGTACAGACATTGATGCATCTGATGCAACTGTCTCAAATGATGAATCTGACTATATCGTGGTTGAGATCATGGGAGATGATGAAGATCTCAGGAACGAAAATTTGAGAAATTCTGACCTTGAAGGCTAGGCAGAATCTCCTGAATCTTCCGACCAAGATTGCAATGATACCACGACAGGACAGGACTGGGACTGTAACTACCAAGGCCTGACATACATGTATGTGGCTGGGTTTATGGCCTTTAAGCTTCATCTAAAATATCCAGACTTGGGATCCAAAATGAGCTCCTTTCCTCATTATCACCAGAGCAACTTTCCTTGGATATTTCACTTATCACAGGGTGGCCTCTGCGTTGCCTCTGAAGATTCATGCAGGATATTGTTGCCTGTGAAAAGGAATTTTAACGCTTCCACGGAACGTCAGTGGATCGAGGACCTTGTGTCCTGGAGAAGAGTGAGCAACCTTCCTTTTCACAGGCTCCTTGAAGAGCACCATTCTTCTTGGGAGCGACTCGAAAGCAGTCCTAAGCAGAGTTAGTCACACATGAGAATATTACAGAGCAACCATGTGACTGTCTTCCTATGACTGGCATCCAGTCGTTGTCCAATGTGGCACTGAAGCTGCTTCACTCTCAACTTTTTGGGAAATTGTTTTCTTTTCCTATCCTTTTCCCCTCTTTTTCTCTTTTTCAGGAAGCGCCTCAAAGCGGTACAGCCCTTTCAGTGAAATTTACCAAATAGTTAATTATTTTGTTCAAGTAGTTGATGCATAAGGAAGAACAACTATAAATCAAGTTGTCGATTAACTGGCTCGATCACTAATGCAGTAACCCAGTGCGATACTCCAGTTGTGTCCAAGAGGTTGCTCACAGCAGCTGACCCTTGGTAGGCAGATGACCTCAACCTCGGAGGTTCTCTAGTATCCCCATCTGTCATGCACAAAGGCTTGGTTTGGTTTGGCTGTCATTCCCCGTTAGGCGATGGACGTTTTCTTCCTTGTCTCAACGCAATGTCAAGAAAGGATCTCTCCCTATTTTGCTCTACGAAAACGGACCAAACAACCATCCAATCCTCGATAGTATAGTGGTAAGTATCCCCGCCTGTCACGCGGGAGACCGGGGTTCGATTCCCCGTCGGGGAGGGAGCAACTTTTTTTTTATCTCCTTCATGTTGCCTAGCGCATTCTTCAAACATCAACATGAAAATCAGCCTTTATTCATGAAAGGTCTTCGCAAGTCTAAAGAAATACGTGTAACTTACCGAGCCTCTCCAACATGACAGCATCGTTGGTTCAGTGGTAGAATGCTCGCCTGCCACGCGGGCGGCCCGGGTTCGATTCCCGGACGATGCACATGCACTTTTTGCACAAGGTTCGAGACTGGCCTTTGGTCTGACCGTCACTTCTGATTGCGCAATCCTCGACGTCACTGGTGGCGCCATCTACCAGCCGTGGTGGTGACGTCTCTCTACTCGGCGTGGACGCTAAGTGACCAATGCGCACATTGTACGTCACAGGGCCTTTTGGGCTTCATCGGGGGCGCCTTCAGGCCGTAACAAGTGCGGGTCATATAGCCGCAATATAGCCGCAGCCTCTACGTACGACCCACTTCGTTGGGTAACAAATATGTAGCACTATAATGTGTGCGTGTGACGGATGTTCACATGGGCCTGTCACGCTCAACACAGCCTCCATGGTCATCTTGAGTTCCTTGCACAGAGCTAGAAATCGGCTGCGGACACAAGCGAACGTACATACGGCCCTCGCGCATTATTATATTAGACTACCTCTTACTTTACGTGTTTAGTTTCATTGGCTGTAGTACTTCAGTTGGAAATCTTTGAAAGGAACTAAGCAAGTCTGCATCCATTTTGAAATGTTGACATGCACCGTGTCTGTAAGGCAGAGAGGGGACTTCACAGTTCAAGAAGTTCAACGGTTTTTTTCATTCCATTTGACTAAAATGGCTTCAAGTGCGACAAACCTAGGATGCTGCAAGAGCTTAAAAAATTGACCTAGCCTAAATATGTATTCGTCTTGTGGCTCTCTCTGCGCTTGGCAAGATGATCATTTCAGCATTGTCACTATTTTCAAAAATAATCGTGGGTATTTTTTTGTTGCCCACCCTGTACAATCTATATAAGACAAAGATTGTCCGTCTGGCCGCAGACATGACCACAGAAATCTTCAGCAGCACGTCACCCTCATGAACAATTTCTGCTTGGGGGGGAAAGAGGGTATTGAGGACTACTTCCTAAGCGAAATTCAGTGACCTCCGAGGTCACTAAGGCCTCAAATAACATCAATTTGTGGCAGGTCATAGATTGCTGAAGGGCGATGGTCCTGTAAGGATCAGGTTAAAAACAAAATAAAGAGAGCCAGGACGGCCAGAGCAACAATGACAACGGCCGGAGCGACGACTGCTGAGGGAACCGGAGTGACAACCGGAGTGGACTGCAGCGACGACGACCAGAGCAACAAGGATGACTAGAACAACAACGGGGAGCCAGAGCAACAACAGCCGGCGCGACGACTACCAGGGCAATGACACGGAGATTTTACTTCTAAAGATTGGCCTGGAATGCATTCCAAGCAGGGGAACGCAGACCTTTGACCGGCACTGTTGTACATTACTCTGTGTCAAGTACTAATTTATGACCATAACCAAGTTTGCAGCATATGAGCATTTGACGGCACGAGGATAGAGTAGAGCAGCAATGTCAAATACCCCAAAAGCTGGAAAGTGGCGTCGCCGCAGAGTGACACCTGCACTGGCCGTCACAATCCATGGCAGTGCTGGATCTTGGGACTTTTGTCTTAAGGTTGCGTGATTTTAATAAGAGTATTTTGAAAGGACTGCTCTTTCTACATTTGTCGTGTGCCTGGTGTAAAGGAGTACTGCCTCCAAAGGGTACAAGAGTTGTTGTGCCGGATCAAGCACAAGGATGCCACGAAAGTCATGAGCTGGAGTATTTCACCTTGGCATGTTATAGAAAGCATCAGAATGACAAGGGAGTGTATGAAGATAAAGCAAGGTTCCCTGACTGATGATGTACGCCATGTTCATGCCAGTGACATCATGCTCCTTGGATGATCAGCAGCAATGGCAAGCCCCCCCCCCCATCTTTGTAGAGTATCGTGCAAAAGTGGATGCATCATACTACAAGATCGTGCTAGAGGAAAAAGTGGCCCTGGATTGACACCAACTTTGCCTCAGGCAACGAGACAGCGCAATAAAGCACACAGCAGCAAACCTAGGATGGTAGCATTGGTCCAAAACTATGTTCATTCATCAGGAGAGATGGCTTCTGGGAGAGGACAGTCTGAGCACCGAAGTCACCAGATCGTTCACTGCTTCGTTTCTGCATCTGGGATTCAGTGGCTGGCATGGTGTGCAGGATCACCCTGAAGTGCGGGGTTAGTGCTGCCTGGCGTAAGCTGGATGCCCACTACAGCCGGCACTGCCGCCAGTCTGTCTACCCTAGGCCCGAGAGGACCATCACCGCTAAGGATGGGAGGATTGAAACAACAACGACTTGTAAAGTGACTCAAAAGTATACCTATGTATAGCGCTGTCATAGTTGTACCAATAGGGAAGTAGAAAAGAACTTGGAAGTCTGGTCTCTTTATGCCTGCAGCGTCTGGACTACAGTCCTGCTTGTAAGTAGACGTAGACTTCGGCACAATGTTGAGCACAGAGGTTCAATGTCAAGGCCGCCCATTTCAGCGCTATGGTGCTCAAAAGGAGGCCAACTGGAGAGGGGGGCAAGCTGAAGAGGCTGGATATTTGACTCTTTGACAGGGTTAAGCGGACGAAAATACCTGAAATCTTCTTGGGGCACTCTGGTCCGCCATTTCGAGGGGGATTCACTCTCAGAGACTCCCTGATGCCCAGCACAAGCATCCAAAAAACTCATGTTCGGGGTGAGAGGTTCCTAGTTCTGTGAGGTTACGATATGAGAGCGACAGGGTGACACTTTGGCGTGAACAAAACGGCGCCAACGATCTGAACGATGCCCGACCACACTTGGACAGTGTCCAGGTGTTTTGATGCTGGACAGAATTCCGCCATTCAGTGAGCATTTGAGCGCCAGGTACCGAACCTAAGGGTTTTGATTTATTGTTGTGCTTCACGAAACCTAACGATAATGTTGATAACGGTAAAATGGTTATAAGTTTTACTGTAATAAGGTTTTTTTGTAAAAAAGAACCTTCTAATTTAAATACTAAGATGCTAATTTTTCTCAGAGGGGCACAGTTTACAAGAAAATATTAATTCAGTGCTCATGATTGCTCATCGTGATGTACCCCATGAGCTCCTACACGTCGGAGGCCTGGAGCATTTTGGAGCAATGTATCCCGTATTCGTCCATGTAAGCCTGGACTTGGCTCTATTGGTCTGACGTTCGTTGCATGACCCTCCCAGTACTCTGGATGGACTAAGCACTCCAGCTCATGCTTGTACCGAGAAAGGTGGGTCCTCGTGGACTCCAGGATGCCCTTTACAGATTGTGCCTTTCCAGCCTCTCGCGCTTTTCTTCGGTCCCGTCGATCTTTGAAGGGATTTTTCCTTTCTCCTTGGTGTGGTGGGAGACACCTCATCTCGAAGCAGCGAGCCAGCAGCCAGAGATCGATGGAGGCGAGATAGAACGTGCACCTCAGGATGTGGTCGGAGTACAATCAAGTCTCGGTGCGACAGCAAAATTGTTGCTCACCTCAAAATACATCATTTAAGATCCCATTGTACCTCGAGGTCCCGTCAGAGCAGTCCCTGTGGTCGGAGATGCGATCGGAGCTGGTCTTGACCACGGACGCTGCGCCAAAGTTGGAGAGGCTGGGGACGATTGGGGATGTTGTAAAAACAAATGGGCTCATAGGGCACACACTTTTTTTAAAAAAAGTCTCCTCAGACGTCGTCCAGCGCGAGTTGATTCTCTATCAGCAGTCGGATTCCAGCCGGCTGGTCTGACATCTTCTACTATTGCAGCTCCCAATGATGATCCTCAGGGTGACCCCGGCAATGAATGGCTGGCTACGTAGAACGCGTTCTAGGTTTCTTGTGCCATATTGAGAGGGGTCTGTAAAAACTCTGTAGGTTGTCCTACAGTTCCCCAATTTCTCTTCCAATGTGTGTTGTAGAAGCATCCTGAATGTCTGGCCGGAAATTTCCTTCCGCCCTGCACAGCCACGTCTATGCCTGGTGGAGTCCGTGCAACCTTTTCTTCTCTTCTCCTTCTGTGTGTGTGGTTAGCAAAAGTAAAGCTTTTGACCTCGATTTTGGTCTCAAAATGGTCTCGACATCAACCTCCAACCGCCTATGACCTGAACCATGCCCAAGGACGAACTCATGTCAGGTTGGGCCCCTCTGGTTGCCCATCCGGAACACACGAAGGAGCGAGCGAATGAACGAACAGTGTATAACGTTAGATTTACAGAGTTGATTTGCACACTATTTGACTCCTGATTTTTTTTAGGTTTAAAAACGTACACGGAGGAGGAAGTCATTGTTCTGGCCCTGCAGGGAGCCTCCTCTCCTCCGTGCAGACAGGATTAGTGTGACGGGGCCGACCACGACCGTGGCCGTCGTTGGGCATGGTGAGGATTGCTCTCGAGGTCGAGATGAGTTGGTGAACATGTGAATCCGATGGAGTCCGATTTCTGATGGGAATCCAATTGTGAGCAGTTTCTTTTCGTTCACGCCAGACAAAACTTACAAAAATGAGTCGAATTGTACCGGTCAGCTCTGTAAATGATACAACAGGAACTGAACTTCCAAACAAGCACCGGACTTTAAAAGCGTACGGGACAACCCTGACATGAAGTGTGATCCTAGTCACAAACGATCTGAGCCTCCAGCTCTAAATCATCCAAGACAGCAGGGGGCTGTCTTGACCTTGGGCGATGATGGATCGTCCAGCTGCAGCTGGCGGAAGTAGGTACAGAAGAAGACGGAGGAGATGTCCGAAAAGTTGACCCTTTTATATTTTACAGAGAGGCTCCTCAGCGCATGTAGGATAGGTACGCTGGCATCCAGCAACGCCCGCTAGGTGGCGCTATTAGATTAAGTGCTGCTCTTGGTCTAAAGAGAAACCTTACGCTGACCAAGGAATGGCCTCATTTTGGGGCTCCTGCTTCTTTCTCCCTTTCCTTTGGCTGCTCTCATGCTGATCTGATGTAGCTCCCCCTCACTTTATTCAGTAGCTCTTTCTGCATCAACACCTCTGCCTCAGGTTTTTTGAAACACCCCTCTGGTCTTGCTTGCTCCTTTCTTGAAAGTGCTGTCCAACAGAGGCACTTGGCACAGAGAGTCAGGTGCTCTTGTTTGCTCCTGCCATGAAGTTGAGAGAGCACCAGTTGCTGGCAGTGGCTGACCAAGGAGGTGTTGATCAGGAGCCAGAAGTTCCTTCATCTAGAACCGAAATAGCATCAGCAGTTTCTATTGTAATTATACGAGTAGAAGAAGCCATAGAAACAACCTTACCTTCTGAATATTGAACTAGCGTCAAAGGAATCAAGGCCAATCGGAGGATGGCTATGTGGGATATGTTCTCCTTGCGGAGAGGAGGAAGTGTGCTTAACATTTTTCTGCTGTGTCATGAAGTTGGATTACCACCAATCTGGCCAGATTTCAAAGGCTCTCAGATGAATTCCGGGCTGTTGAATAATCGATTTAAGGCCCATCCTTTACTTTCTTTGACATCTAGCAGGATGAAGAAGAGGATTGATACGGGAACAATTTCGTTGCACTACGTACAAGAGAAGAGTGGGACGCTGTACATTCAACATTCCTTCACCATCCCTTTGTAACTTCAAAGAACACAACACAATCAACACCCCACGTTGTTTCCTTTTAGGGCACTTCTGGGACTCTTGAGATTCTTGCAGTGATTATGCGCCACCCATCGATAGATCTCGCTGGTTATTAGGTCAAACAGCTGGATTCAAGTGAACCACTTACTTAGTAAATTTGGCCGCTTGATGCGTCATTGCGCACTGGTTGAAGGGTCAAACTGCGAGGGCTTCAGGCACTTGATTTCTGTGATCTTGCACTGCTCGACAGGAGCGACAAAAAGATAATCCAGTCCTTTTGTTCTGCAGTTCTTGAGCAGGAGTGAGCGTGTGATATGAAAAGCCGCTACCTGCTGAATGGGACCCTCCGGACCTGTGAAAGTCTCAGCCTCTCCCGTTCCAAATACCGAAGAAACCAAAAACCGAAGGGAAGATGACCCGGTGGACTGTCCGTCTCTCCTGGGAGGTTGCAGCATATCCAAAAGAATTGGAAGAAAAAAGTTGTATTCGGGTTTACAACCCGCATCATTTCCAAAATTTGAATCTGGATGAGAAGCACTCAAAAGTATTTTGGAAACACTTGTCCTCACCTAGCCAATGGATCATCATTGAGAGCTCGCTCCTGTGCAGACTGTCAAGGCAACAACTGACTGCTCCATCTGAGCCTTCACTTCTTTCTTCAAGCTGCTAGCTTGGAGTAGGAGTGTCTGGCTTGGAAAATCAAGCGCCGTGGCTACAGCACTTGGTAGCTGAACTTGACTGCCCTTCCAGGCATCTGGAATTTGGTCCAAGAAGTGTAAACTACAAGGAGTTCAAGGACAAAGACAGACACGAATATAGTGGCGAGTGATATGTCTGATGATCTTTGATTGCAGTGAAGAATACCCGTCCCAGGATTGCCTGGAGCTTTGCATGTACAATATCATGTATCCGAGCACAATGAAGAAATACGTTCTGATCAGTGATCATCCTCTAAAACGTAGTTATATTTACGTATATAACAACATCTCCACGGATTATATGCAATCCATTTGACCTCAATAAGATAGGGACACGATTGAGTCTATTATAGAGTCTCCACAAACTTGGACAGTTGGTCCTGTGGAGTCATTGTGGCTTGGGACCCGTCTTGGTCTCCACCTGGCCCTCCAGGTCCCCCACCTCCTCCTGGACCGCCGCCTCCGACCACACCCATGCCGCCCATGTTGGGCTGCATGCCCATGTTCTGCTGACCTCCACCGCCACCCTGCGGCTGGCCGAGCATCATTTGACTACTCCCCATGTCGTCAGCACCAGTGGGAGCGCCGGCGCCGGCCATGGGATGCCTGGGAGAAGGAATTGGCTGATTTCGTGGGCTGTGCATCATTGCCGGACGGGCGCCCGGCTGCGGGGAACGCACAGGCATCCCGACTGCGCCTGGGGGTGGACTGCGCACTTGCGAGAGCATCTGCTGTGCCGCCGCCGACGCCCCACCGACCATGTTGGGCATCATGTTCTGCGGGAACTGTCCCTGCAAGGTCATGCTTCCACCGGCGGCAGTACGCTGATACGGTGGAGCAGGCTGCTGGAAGTTGCCAGGAGCTTGGAAGTTCCCCGATTGTTGTTGCTGTTGCTGAAGTTGAATAGCACGATAGCGCTGCTGCTGTTGTTGCTGCTGCATCATCTGCTGCTGATTCATCTGCGGCATCTGCTGCTGGTGAGGCTGGTTAGCGCCCATGTTACCCTGGTTGCCCAACATGCCTGGAGGCATCTGGCCCCCCATAGCGTTCCCTCCGCCTCCACCCATTGTATTGCCTCCGCTGCCCCCGGCGGCGACCATCATCTGTTGCTGACCCTGGCCGCCAGCGCCACCACCTTGCTGATTCTGTTGCTGCGCTCGTTGTTTGATGATGGCGGCCATCAGGCTGGGGTTGTTCTTCAGGATGGTCAACACCTGTTGCTGCTGTTGCTGGGTGGACGACGGTGATTTGAGCGCTTGGATCAGCTGATGTAGGGACTGCACAGTTGGTCTGGTTCCACCAGCTGCCTGTCCCTGTTGCACTTGACCCTGGGGACCCATCTGACGCTGCTGTTGCTGCATGGGGAACCGCTGCTGTTGTTGAGGTTGTTGCCATTGGTTCATCATTCCCTGAGGCTGCATCTGGGGCCCACCGCCCATGTGAGGACCCATGGCTCCTTGCTGTTGCATCTGGCCCATCATCTGAGGGTTGCCCTTACCAAAGCTGTTGGCCTGGTTGGACTGGCGATTAGCCTCCTCCTGCACCTTCTTGACGGCCTCCAACACGTTCGGTCCCAGTTGGCTGCTAGGACCAGGCTTCCCCATCATCGCGGGACCTCCCTGGGAAGGAGGCTGTTGTATCTGCATGGGCTGAGGCTGCTGCAGGGGACTGGGAACCATTGCCGTGTTCTTATCGTGAGGTGTCGCTGGCTGCGACGGAGTGTTTCCTAGGGACTGATTCATGCGCGCGATTCGCCTGCGCATCATCGCTGCCTCTTGTAGACGCTGATGAAGTTGCTGCTGGCGCAGCTTCTGCTTGATGTTAAGACAGAAAGGCACCGGGCACTTGGCCTCCTGGCAGAGCTTGGCATGGTAGCAACAGAGCGCAATGAGCTGCTTGCAGATTGGACAGCCACCATTGGTCTTCCTCTTGCAAGCTTTGGTGTGCGCCACCACCCTCTTCATCTTGTGGCACGAAGGCAGTCGACAATTGGCGTCTCGGCACTGACATGCATGCACCAGACTATGGATACAACGCTGAATGGACTGTTGGCGTACGCCGGGAGAGTTTGCGGTGCCATCCGAGCCCTCCGCGTCCAGCCCGAAGCCCAGCTTCTCCATCTTGTGAGGATGACCCTTCTTCATGTAGCACTCGACGCACAAGTCAAAGTCCTCGCATTGCGTGCAGTGGTAACGTGTCTCCACACTCTTCTCGCAGGTGTTGCACGTGTAGACGAACTTGTCCTGACCCTGTGTGAACAGTTCGTACAGCAGCACCATAGAAGAGAATTTGCAGCGACGAAGGCTTGAGAACTCCAGATGCTTCTCCCGGGCCATGGTGAGGAAGGCATCGCGGCCATCCATGAGATCGCAGGCCATGAGTGGGTCGGGGTCCTGAATGGGGCTGAGGCTAGCAGCGCTCTGTGCTGAATGGAGCCGGATCGTGAAGAAAACTTCCTTGTGCTTCTCCATGGTGGCGAACACCTTGGCCGTGAGGTCTCCTCCCGTACCCTGGCTGTTCTTCTTCTGATTAGCCTTGCGCTGCTGTTTCTTCTTCTTCTGGTTTTTCTTTTTGCCAGTTCCCTTCTTGCCAGAGTCGCCAGTGGGGTCAGCGCTGTTAGACTCTTCTCCATCCACAGCCTCGCTATTCGCCGCTGCTGCCTCGGCTGCAGCCAGACGCTCCTGCTCCTCCAACTCTTTCTTGCGAGCTTCCTCTTCCTGCAACACGCACATAACACAAAATTGTTGTTATTATTATTTTTACTTTTATGATGCAATTCATGAGATCTGCGTCGCACCTGCTCTAGCTCCCGGATATTTTCCTCGAGTACGTTGGGCCAGAAATCTCCTTCGAAGTAGGGCAGCTCCGCGGGACTTTGCAGGTTGTCTTCTAGCGCCTGCTTGAAGATGTCTTTGTAGTCGAGCACGATGCGTTCGATGATGCCCTTGTCGAGCATCTTTTTGTACCATTCCTGCAGACGCTTTGGCTTCGGAATTTTTTGATCCTGCGAACGAAGGACATCAGTGAGTCATGTCATTGTCAGACTAATCATCATGCAACTAATTACCGGTGGATGGCAGTGGAATATGTAGTCGTCTCCCTCACTGGGCGGACAAGCCCATATGTGAGCGAGCGTGTATCCCAGCTTCTTCATGTAGTCGAGATAACCAAGGAGGATCTCGTGGTAGACGGAAGTTCTGAAGTGCCGCGGCTTGAAGAAGTGGACGGAGTCCAAATAGGCGATGTAAACTCTGCGCGTGTTGGGTGACGGCGAGTCTGAACCGTACTCTTGTACATGCATGCCGAAGAAACACACGTCGACGCCGTCAATCTCCTCGAACGCAAACATGGCACGGGCGCGATACGGAAACGTCTCCTTCATCTCGCCAGTGTCCACGAATCTTTGAGAGATAATAAGCAATGAAACCAAAATTTGCAAGAGTCTTGTCTCCAGGACGACGGAAAGTCACCTCTTTTTCATTCCCGGCTTGACCTCCACGGTCTTGTCTCCGGAGTACACGACCCTGATGTAGACCTCTCCCGAGTCGGCCTCCTTCTTCCTCAGGAAGTTGTTGACGCGCGTCTCGATGTAGGTCCCTAGCTTCGTCACTGGCAGGCGCTTCGCGGTGAAGCGGTTTTCGCGGCGCTTCGTGCCGCGACGCTTGTGGCAGTTATCACAGGTGAACCTGGGGAGAAAAGGAACCAGCGATGATGGTCACATTCTTGACGTACCCGTGTCAAGTGTCCTTACCCATTTGGCCAGATAGCGTTGTAGTGCAGAACGCACACCTGGTGAAGCTTTCTGCCACAGTCGTCGCACGTGACAAACTTCTCTGGGTCGAGTTTATCGTTCTTCTTCTCGATAAATTCGCTTTTGGGGACTTGTCTATAACAAGACGAGAGCGTGAATAGAGAACTGCGTAGATTGCCTCATTTCATTACTTACGTTTGTGGCTGGGCGGGGTCATCACAGAGTGACACGTGATCGCCCTGGATGTCGTTAAAGCATTTCAGACAGAAGCAGTACTTGTCCGAGAAGAGAGCAGGCGTAGGATTTCTGTGATGGAAATTACATTAGAAGCTGCCGTGCCAAACAATGGGCAAAAACCATACAACTTACTTGTTCTCGTAGACGAAATACTTTGCATCTCTGGAGATCGTGCAGATTGTGTTCTGCTGCCCATAGCAGCACAGGGTCTGGGGACTGTAGGTATACTTGTGGCCGCAGCAGTAACCCAAAGATTGCATCACAGGGTCAATTTCAGCCTCAAAGATCTCAGACAACTATAAAGAGAGCACATGAGACTCGAATTAAGACATATTCAGGCATACAGCAACGCAGCGGCACTCACCTTTGTACAATACTTATAAACCTTGGACGTCTTTTTGTTGTAGACCCAGGCGTTTTCGAACATGAGCCAGACGTCATCAACGAACTCCCATGGATCTTTGTAGCTGCCGTTTTCCAAATTCCTTCTGATGGAGCTCATGTCCATAGGTTTCTTGATGATGTCAAAGTAGTCGGGGATGCCCAGGGCCACGGGGTCCACAGGGGTTCGGAAGGGCATCGCCTCGGGCTCTTGGTTGTACATCTTAGTGAGTGGCGGCTCTAGCGCTTTGCGTAGTTCCTCGGGAGTGAAAGTAACCTTGTGGGCGCCCTTGGGTTCCTGAGGCTTCTTCGGCGTAGCGCCAGAATTGCTCACAGTGGGTTTAGGAGATTCTGTCTTAATCTCCTTCTTGATGTCTTGCTCCTGCTTCAGCACGGTGGGTTTGACGTCCATGCCTGGGTCAACTCCCGGTTCCTGCTTGATCTCCTTTTTGATGTCAGCTTCTTGCTTTATTTCTAGTTTCATTTCCATGTCTCCTCCACCAAGATGCTGCTGTTGAGATACCGACGGCTGTTGTTGCTGCTGCTGTTGCTGGTGTTGCTGCTGCTGATTCCCCAAGTTCATGTGATTCGGCATGAGGTTGGGAAGTGTCTCATTCGGCACCTTGCTGGCCAGTCCTCCAGCAACCTAATAATGTGACATTGCAATAATTGCCAACCCATCGCATCGTTACTAACACCAAGTGTACTTACTTTGTTGATGAGATTTGGATTAGGATCGCTGGTGGGTTGCTTTGCTAGTTGCGAGAGAAGCAGACTTGTTCCGGTGGAAGTCGCAACGTTTCCTGCAGCGCCCGGGCCACCGCTCATCATTCCTCCTCCAGGAGCAGTTGTTCCTTGTTGCAGCTGCTGAACCAACTTGGACTGCTGTTGCTGCTGCATTCCGGAGTTATTCTCCAGGTGATTGCGCAGCATCGGGTTGTTGTTGGCCACACTGGCCACAGGCTCCAGGTTGTTCAGATTAGGCGGCTGGTTCGGGAACACAGGGCCGTTGAGGCCTCCTGGCTGGTTAGGATTTGGAGGTCTTACACCCCTGACATTTGCTGCGGAGGAGAACACGATATCGTTAAACAAGACCTTAGCTACTGCTTGTAACGTGCATAACTCACGTGCAGCCATTCTTGTGAACGTCTGTTGCTGCTGTGGCTGTTGCACCATTTGTTGATTTGGTTGGGCCTGTTGTTGGTCTGGCTGCTGTCCAGCTTGTTGTTTTCGCTTTGCCCGTTTCTCTTCAAGTTCTTTTTGTATCTTGTATATTTTCTCAGCAAGCAAGTGGTAATACTCAGACTGAAATTTAAATTTCATATAAAGGACCGAAGTAAGACACTACTAGAAGCATCAGTGAAATACGTACCTTGGAATTAGCCATGTTGTACATGTCACCTTCTACCTTCCTGGCGTACGCAACCAAATTGTGCATGCGCTTGTCACGCAAGGCGCTAGGATCTGGAGTAGGAAAGATTGCTTGAACCCTGCAAGAGACCAGAGATGTTGTCATTAAGTTCTTTTCACAGACAGCAGCAATAAGTGTAGGTCTTACAGTTTGTGAACAAGGTGGTTTCTAAGGTCCTCAGTGACAGTTCCATGCCATTCCTTGAAGGGAGCTACAGGATTGGCAGCCACTGCCGCAAGGTTGTTGGGCAGCCTTACAGGCTCGCCGTGACCCTCCATCAACTCAATTGCTAGCTGACTGGGACTGTTGCGGGCGGTACCAGTATTGCCAGACTGCGGACCATTGAAGCCTTGTTGCTGCTGTTGCTGAGGCTGTTGTTGTTGTGATCCCGGAGGCGAAGGGCCACCAGTGTTAGGCGTGTGCCCTGGAGGCATGTTGGGCCTGATTACCGGTGATGGACCCGGTGCTCTGGCTCGCTGACCCATTCCGGAAAATTGGCCGGATGGCGGGAGACCCAGAGCAGCGAAGGCGCGCTTCATGCTTTCCTCGGATGGACCCGGGGACTGGTTGCTCTGGTTGCTGGAGGGACCTTGTTGAGGCTGCGACTGCTGCTGTTGTCCTTGGCCCTGTTGGTTGTTGGGACTGAGAAGGATTGGGGCAGGCTGAGGCGGACCAGACTGTGGAGGCCCCGGTTGCGGCCCATTGCTGGTTGCCGTAGACACACTAGGTTGCTGCTGTGACATGGGCGCCTGAGGTCCATTAGGCTGTGAGTTTGGTCCAGAAGTGGGACCATTAGCACCCCCGGCTCTCCTCTGAGAGCTGTCTGCCTGTTTCAAAGGCAAACAAACGGGACAGTCAGGCCTGTTGCAGTGTTTCCAATGAGCAATGATCTGTCTGGATGATGAGCAGTGGGCGACGAGGCAAGTCCTCCCCGCCGTGCATGAGGTCATGTGGTTCAGAACATTCTTCATGGTGCGACAATGAGGAAGATTACACTGAAAAAGGACGAGCAAAAATTGCGACTTCCCTGAACACCTCAGTACACAAAACTTGTAGCGTACGGACCTGCATAACTTGGCCTCCGTTTTGAGAGATCTCCCTATCTCTCCGCTGACACTTGTGAGCGTGCAAGAGGAGTACCAGCTGCTGCTGAATCAGCTTTCTCTTCTCTGGGTCAGCAGAGGTTGGCGCTGGTGGACCACTGCCACCTCCAGTAGCGTTGGTTCCCACTGAAAGGGGTCAGAAAGTCATTATGATGACGCCAAAGTGTTTACAAGTTACAGAATGAAGTGCAGGAGTTGACTGCTGTCAGGCAGGGATTCTCCCCTCCTAATCTAGGAATCTAGTTCCATTCAGTCTTCTCGTCTGACTTAAGCTAACTGGCAGATGTCTCACACGTTTACATGACCTAAGTATGTTCCGTAGCTGTACAGCACCTAAAAAATAGACTGCCTATTCAACCCACTGCGAAGTATAATGTAGTTGGAGAGGTTTGCCTACCGTTTGGCTGATTTGACTGCAGCTGAGCCTGCTGCTGTTGAGGTTGCTGCTGTTGCGTCTGCTGCTGTGGAGGCTGTTGTTGCTGATTGGGCCCCAAACTTTGCTGAGCTTGTTGTTGCAGCACCTGATTCTGTTGGCTAACCTGTACAATGTTCTCCATCTTATTGGTGGGGTATCTCGGCGGCAGATTGACGGGGCCTTGTGGCTGCTGCATCTGCGCCATGGGCATCCTCTGCTGAACGATCCCGCCGGCAGCTGACGTGTTAATGGTCGGATTGCCGCTCACGAACTGATGGCCACCACTGCTGACCATGACGCCCTGCGGCGGTCCCTGCATACGCATTCGAGGCTGCATGGGGCCAGCAGTGCCAGGGGCCCTCTGAAATTGCGTCAACATCATGCCAGCAGGAGCGCGATTCATCATGATTTTCTGTTGCCCCTGCTGCATCATGGGTTGCTGTTGCGGGGGCATCCCTCCGCCACCCATGGCGATTCCTCCGAGCGGGCGTTGCGGCATTCCACCACTCACGATGCAGCCGTTGTTGACGGTATTGACCGTGCCGCCCATGTCGCCGGATGATACTGACATGCCAACCGACATCATGGGACCGTTGGTCATTGTAGGCGGCTGCATTTTGTTCCCGCCCGTGGTGAGTGCGTTCACCAAGTTGATGTTGGGGTTGCTGGCAATGCTCACCACTTGCTGCTGCTGCTGCTGCTGTGGCGGCATCGGACGAGGCTGCATCTGCATGGTCATCTGCGTCGAGGTGACGACCGAGCTAACCATGCCCTGACCGCCTACCGAGGACATCCCATTAGGGATCATGGTACCGTTGGGCCCGTTCGGTCTGCTCGGGCCCGGTTGCGAATGCGGCGCCCCGCCTGCGGCTTGCTGTTGTTGCTGCGGCGGCTGATTGCCAGCACCTCCTCCCGAGGGGGCCGAAGAGTCGCCCATGTCGAAGAGGAGTTCATCGGGAAGGGTATCATTGAGAGTGTTCAAGATATCTAAGAAGAGAAATCAGTCATGAAGATTTGATGTCGCCTCCTATCAGATCAACCATCATTTTAGTCAAGTCGGGCAGGCACTTTGAATGGCTCAGGTAAAGTAAGAAAAATATCTGTCTGCGCAATGAATAACAATGTCCGAAGCGGTCGGGTCCGTGACGGTGCCAGACGACCGGAGGACGGGGTGAACGTTGCACAAGTTCTCTCGCTCGCTCGCTCCCTTGCTCGCTAGCTCGTTTGCTTGCTCGCCCGCTCCCTCTCGCTGCAATCTACGCCATTGTGTTGCTGTTGCTTACCTTCTTCCAGTCGTGGCTTCTTGGAGAGCGGCCCGTCCTCCATGGAGTCGGAGGCCGCCATCCCGGATTAGTAGTCGGAAACGTCTCTCCGGACGCGCTACATGTTTCGGCGGGGGATTCTTTTCTTTGGATCCCCCCTCTCTGGTCTCTTCCTCTATGTATGTGTTCGCTGGCGGAGTCTTCTGCTTCTCTTTACACTCGGGCAGCTTGGGCAGGCGGCGACGGGCGAAAGAGAAATATTGTGATGCTACTCCGGTACTCCGGGTGTGATTTCTGGACCTCTGGGGCAACGAAGAAGGTCCGACCGCTAAATAATTTCGACGGAGGGAATTCGTCCGCGAAACTTCGTCTTAGTGAAGGGCAGCCGGCGGGGCCGCCGGGACCCGGAAAACTGACCGGCGAATTCAACGTCGGGGTCTCCTCGACGGCTCCGCTGCGGCGAGAGAACGGAGAAGGGGAAGCGTTCGCGGGGAAGCGAATATCCCGGCGGATCGGCCACCGGAGGCTCCCGGACCTGTCTCTTCCGACGAAGGATGCACCACGGCGCGATCTCGCTTCACTGGTCCCGGACCCCCGGAGTCCCGGGACGTCGGATTCCGGGATAGAATTTGCGCGACGCGAGTCGGCCTCCCAGCCAAAGATGGCGACGCCAGTGGCGGACTAAAGAAGAAGGGAGGGAGAGAGAAGCAGGAGCGAGGGAGTCTGGTGGCTTGGGCAGTGTGGTGACGGCGCCTTCTGGGATCAGGCTGAAGTGGCAGGACAGGCCGCGGTAGCAGCAGTGGCGGTGACGGCGAGTGCGCCGAGTGGAGCGACTGCTGCTGCGGCTACGGCCACGGCCACGGCTACTACGGCGGCGGCGGCTGAGTCGTGGAGAAGAAGAAGTGAAGGGGGGTTCGTCAGGCTGGCCGGGGACAAGGAGAAGAAGCGCTGGCCGAACGAGAAGGCGGGCACGAGCCGGCGACAAAACAGCACTGGAGCGAAGCGGAAGGGAGGGAGAGGAGGAGGACCAGAGAAAAGAGAGAAGAAGAACGCGCTTCCTTTATACGCTCGCCCTTCGAATGTGGAACGCAAAGTCCACAGCTGAATCAGCTGCCCCTAAGCCCCAAGTGTGTCCCAGCCAGGTACGAGGGACACAGAAGACAGAACACCGGTAGTAGGCTTGTGGCGCG
>JAAUXU010168093.1_pt1 | contig 19384 bp, 16 predicted proteins | sample 7278151 | NCBI WGS metagenome assembly JAAUXU01 (sample SAMN14350113, study PRJNA611818) | marine sediment metagenome | isolation source: surface marine sediment (1.8m) | place: French Polynesia: Moorea | collected 2018-08 | reverse complement strand
ATTGTCTACAATTGTAGTTATTCTCAATTTGATTGGTCAACGGGTACTCATGCAACAGGGCCATGTTCGTCAAGGCCTTGAGATGGACAAACTGCCGCGACGCACCCGGTAATTTATCAAAAGCACTTGATCGACTCTTTTTACGTGTGCACAACAAATTAACTCTGTCCCTGTGAAGCTTTCTCAGTCAAGGACAACTCTTGTATAACCAAATTGAGGCCTCACTGATTTTAGTCACTGGTACACATATAATGCGACACAAAGCCCAACAGTGCGGTTCTGTATCGTATTTTTTACTGCACAGCCAACATCAGAAAAGAAAAGCAGTTTCTAAATTTCAACAACAAACCGTTTTTGGGTGACTTGCGCAGAAGTTGGCGATTCTCTCGATCCTCAGCGGCTGCGACGATGTCGACGTCAACGTCGACGTCGGCATCCATGTCGGTATCGACGCCGGCGACCATAGCTGTGTCTTCATCACCACGAGGACGACCCACACGCAGAATCCGCCCAAAATTTCCTTCTGATATGACACCAGTGGCCAGTGATGAGTCCTAGATTACAGATCATTTTGGTGCGTGATTACAACTTTCCGGCAGTTCTGATTCTGTTAATTGCCTTTATAAAAGTTTAAATTATATCATTGTTATTTAAAATCCTTAAAAACGTAACTAAAAGTTATTATAGGGTCTCCCACAACAGTGTATCAAGATTAGGTAACACTAACTGCTCATGTACTCACAGGATTTAGCTAAAAGCTAGATCAATAGAACTAGCTTAACTAAGTACCTGGTGTTGCTCTGAAGAAAAAAGTGGTGTTGGAGGGAAAAAATATTCTGATCAAACGGTACAGACTAATAGCGGTGAGTCTTAATGCATGGTATTTTCACTGTGTCCGTTGTTTGGTATGCATATGAAGAAATTTTCTGAACTTCTAAATCTTGAACATTCGCATGACAGGAGCATGGTGTCAAGCGGTTGATTCCCCAAACCTTGAGTCATTGGCGTTTAGCCTCGTGTGGACACGGAGGAGAGCCGTCATGAGCTTGTCTATACAAAACCTCTTGCAATCTTTGCATGCTAAGTTGGTAGGGCCGAAGTTTAGTTTGAGATTAGGTAAGGTTGGGTTGGTACAGATTAGGTTAGGAGACTCATTGATCTGAAAAGGATCTATGGGGATTTGGAAAATAAGCCCCCCACTTCCTGTGGCAGCTTGGAAGCAAGCCATTGAAGAGATGTACCAAAGGCACTGGAAGGAGAATTGGGAAAATCTTCTCACACGTCAACAAAAGAAGAACAGCATGCGGCATAATTGGTGACAGTAACATGGATAACTTTAAGTATACTTGATGCACATTGTACTGTTGTGTAGTGTGGCCATCTTCATTGTGACAAAAAGTAAAAATCCGTGAAAAAAAGACTATTGTAGTCAGAAGAACACTTTTTGATGTGACCTTTTTCCTGACCCCGAGGAGCACGAGACACGAGCACTTTGTCTGCCCAAGCAAAGCTGAGGCTGATAAAGTGTTGCCACATGATCTGAGAGGCCAGGACAAAGCAGGAGGCTCAGAAAGTATTCCTTTCTATCCGGTGTCCCACAGATACCGACCACTTTGAAACGGCTTTTCCTCAGCTACAACCAGACCGATTTTGAAGATTCCTTTTGCAGGTTGGAGTATGATAAAATAGGGGTTTATGCTACATTGACCGTGAACTTCCAAATGTCAGTTTGAGTCATCGGTTTCCAAAACTGATTCCAACCTGGTACTAAATCCCTGCCAGAAAAGTTAGGTGGTGGCAGGATGGGGGTTAACTAACTGCCTCACCACCAAAGCATGATGTTTTAGAAAACCAAATTTGGCCATTACACCATTTCATGCTTTTTCCCACTCTCCTGGGTTATTGGTTTTGGAGCCAAACTGACTTACATGTTCGCATGAATATTAGAGCATTGAAGAAGTAACGACACTTGTTGGGACTCAGGCAGAATCAATCCCACGCAAAATTTTAAAATCATCTGTGTGAAACATTTGAAAGCGTGCGAAATTGTCCCGAATGCAGACTTCCAACAACTACGTAAATTTTACGGCACCGCAAAAAATGCGGAGAAATGAGATGTCAGAAATTAAATGTCTAATAATCAGACAAAATCACACTACAACCGGCGAAAGGAACTTTCAAAATAGGTCTGGCAAGGGTCCAATCCAATGGATCACGGACCCACCGTTTCAGTGCGCAAAAACCCGGCATGATTAGCAGGGCAATTGGCAGTAGCACATCAATCAGCGGCCCAGAAATGTGACAAAGAGCGGATGAAAAGGTTCGCAACATGCGGATACCACTTTTTTGATTCGAGGGCGACGCACGAGTGTCAAAAAAGCGACTCTCATGACCCGAGTGAAAGTCGTAAGTGAAAAAAAGTCTCTTTTTTGTTGAATGACTTTTTGACATGACTTCTGACCTGTTCAAGGAGGGTTTTCCAAAAATTGCTATGGCCATTAACTATTTGTATAAGATTCCCATGCAAATTGCAACTGCCCTGAAGCTTGAAAGTCCCGCATCATACACAGGACACTCTTTTCGTCACTCAAGTGCGACACGACTTGCAAATGCTGGCATGATACCACAGCAAACCAAGACTAACCCTGCTCCTTGAACATTTTCAGGTGAGATATGTGCAAAACACGCCCACGGCGAGATCTTCAGCCTCGAGCAGATTTTGCTAATCATCCACAATTCGAACTCGCTTGTAGAAACAAGAAAAAGTAGGAATCGGGAATCAAATTATGAAAAAGGGCTTTTTGACCCTCATTGGCAAGTGATGTCCATGAGGCCACTTGCTAATGCGGCACCTACTCTTTGTACCTGTGAAGTATAGTTACAGCTCTGTATACATTGCAAACTAGGTAACACCCAAAATCAGAACTGTCGTTTTCGTGGGGAGGGATGCGAACAGTTTATGCATATCATGCGCAAGTCCCCTGCACTGTTAAGGGTACGAATGGACTCGCACTTTTGGAAAACAAATAGACCATGAACAGATCATCAAATGTTTGATCTGGGATCAGATCAGGATGACAAACCCATAAAGTGAACTGACATAACATTTATGTAGGTCAATTCAAAAACATTTATATGTCTTGGGCATCATTATTTGCCATCATAATGATTTGCCACCCACATATAAAGGATTTTTTATGTGTAGTTTTATCGGAGGCCTTATCTCATAGTTCATTCTTGGAAATTTCTGGCGTATGTCCATACGTGCTCTGCCAAATGTTTCTATCAGCGGAGCTGAATATTTCTTCTGTGCGCTAGTTTATTTGTCAACCTCCTTGTACTGGCACTCGACCGAAGAAGTTCAAACTACAATAAAAATTACAAGATTACAGACGATCTTGTTGGGGTCAGAAGCAGATCTCCCGGACAGTACTTTTGTCAAAACTTAGTACAATGCGCCATGAATGTTACTACAGTTGCCACCGCTTATCGTGGCACACTTGAGAACAGGCAAAGTTGCCACAATACGTATCAGGCTTGTCACCATATCCGGAAAACATCACCAACAGTGGCTAAAGGAATCGAGAGGGTCTGTCCAAGTTGACTTGACTAGAAATGTATACGCAGATGTGCACTAAGTACAATACAAACAAAATCGCATTTCTACATGAAAAGATCTAGAAAGAAGAGCAAATATGAGAGGGGGAGGAAAAGCTTTCCAAATCATGAACAAATCAATCATGAGGTTCAAAAGATCACATTCGTATAAAAGTGAAGCAGTCTGCAATTGATGCAATGTATGAAGCTTTTTACCGAAATTTTCTAAACTGTGGCGTTGACTTTCGCGAACATGTGCAGTACCTTCCATTCAAACATTGAAAAATCTCCCTTCTCTGATTGCTCTGGTTGTTTCTGCCCTTCTCCAAGCTTCCAAAACGCCACTATAAGCAGTGCAAATGGCACCATATTCAAGAAGTTTAATGAATCGAAGTTTTGGGATGCGAAAAATATATCTCCACATGCGGTTTGCTATCGGTCGTCCCAGCGACGCCGCCTGTGAAGACGGTCACCATGAGCGTTGCCGACTGTAATGATGAAGGTCCAGACCACGGGGACAAACTGCCACAAAAAATGGGACGGGAAGGCACTCTAAGCCTGCCTGGACACATGCACACTTCTCCCCTTGGGCTGCGCCAGCCGAGGTGTGGTGCAAATTCCTTTAAAAATGCACCGTCTGAGTGATGAACGTCACCCTAGTCAGCATCTTGACTTTTTTCCTCCAACATCCTTTCGTCACTCTTAATGCACCTCACCTCACGTGTTCTGCGTCGGAGAAATAATACACTGGTCTCAAAGTAATGATGTACTTGCCGCTGACCCAGCAATAACTTTGAGGCTTGATTGTGTATCAAAAAGGATTCTTTGAAGTCCATGCTGCAAAGAAAAGATATCAACTGTATCATTTCCACGCACTGATGCTTCTACAAACACTTTTCATACTCCTTCTGTTCAAACTCAAACAGCTGAGTCCAACAGCATATTCTTCCGACAACGTACGAGAGCTGCTGCTCCTTCTACGATTGTGCAGATTATAGACTAATGTAGTTCAGTTCCATCAAAACTAATAGCTTCGCCAAGTTGACTCGGCGGGCATCAACTACTGATTGTTTCCGAGTAACTTTGGCCTCACCTCCGCACTTTCACATCGTGAAAAAGTTATAGTCCTCGAGGATAGAGCGTAAATGATTGTATTTAGATTGTGTAGCTTAAGCCAGTAAAACGTTTCGGAGTTGACCGCAATGGAAGAAAAAATGAGCTTCTGTGGGTGATAGCAATTGCGTGGTAAATGGGGTTGAACTTCTTCCACAGAACAGCTTGATGTGACAGTCATAGTGGTTACATCTTACAGAAACCTTCAAGCTTTGGTAAATGAGATTCAGGAGCTACGAGTTCGTGCAAAAGGGAGATCAAAGATCAGCATATCCAATTGAAAATTTAGACTTTAATACGAGTCATCATTTCTGATGGAGACGTTCCTTAGGGGCGTGCTTGTGGGTGCGGAAGGCTGATAGGAACTTCCTGAAGAGTTCATCTGCTCGGGGTTCCCCTGGGATAAGTTCCTGCTGGTGGAATCCATGACTCAGATGCAAGTGAAGACCTCATCCCAAGAAAATCACTGAAATTGCCGCTGGCAACTCGTCTGCAGCGTTAATTTTCTTTTCCTTCCTGAGTTCCACTGTAGTCACTGCTGAAATGAACAATTCATGTTGCATCTGCAGCAAGAACTTTTTAACACAAATTGTTCTTTCCTAGACTCCTGTGTCAAGTACTATTTTGCATCTCCTGTCGACTTGTCTCGAGGTGAGACGAGGCAATGTTCACTAGAACCACAATGATTATCTCACACCCAACCCTAGACCAAGGCAGAGCCACAGATCAACACAGAGGGTCCACTCACTACCCCCATGAGGCGACAGCAGAAAACACAGTGAGATGCATGTACTTATTGTACATGCGGACGAAAGGATGAATGGATGGAAGGTCTGATGGCATCCCAAGCGTTGTTACTGATTATGGTTTGTCAGATTTTCTGTCTGACTGCCTCTGACATCACTGACAAACACAAATTTAGACTTGTTCCCTCTTGAGGAAGAAAAGATTTGAGAAGTGTTAGTCAGAACATCCTCATCACACTTGGTCACTTACAGCATTAACAGGCCTCGAAAAACACAACAAGGGATGAGTAGAAGTGCCCAGTTCATTGGCCAAAAAGTCCTCGTAAAGGATGGAGATCTTAAACCACACTCCATCACAACAATAATGACTTTTCCATAAACAGATACTGAAGATGACTTCCTCCCTTTCTTCCCACTGTACTTTGACAACTGAATGACTTTAATTCTGTATCATTTCACCTGGACAAAAGCAAGAACTTGTATTTTGTAATGCTACATAAGTGTCAGCAAGAGGTTGCGCAACACATTGAAAAGTGTATAGAATGTATTACAATCAACTATTTCCCTACAACAGGAATCCTAATTAAAAATTATGAGTCACTAGTCTATGAACTTGGAAAAAAGAGGGATTAGAACATACTGGACGTTAATGTCACAGCTATAACAAAACTTTTCCAAATTTGGATAAAAAGTTCATCAGTAAAGGCAAGAAAATATAGTTTGCAGTCACAAACACAGTCAATGTCTACTTAAAGTCCTGCTGGGTCTTCTCCAGCTAGTAGCCATTTTCCTTAAGGAAGTTTCTGCACTCCTCAAGGTCCTTCTTCCACTGTCGGTCATCACGCTCAATAGAGTAAGTCTTGTTAGCATAGACACAGTGGCAGACCCGTGTCTGCCAGGCCTGCACAACTGCATGGCAACGCACAATGTCCTCAGGGAAGGGAATCTTGGCTGCCACCTTGCCTGTGCGAGTGTACACAGGTGTGTCATCCTCTTGGGTGAAGCCGTGAGGGCGTGCCTCCAGCCTCACACCATGGAGGAGGTCTATCTGAAACTGATTGAAGCTTCGCTCCCACAGCTCATCTGGAATCTTGAACACTGTCTGGCCAAGCTTCTCACTAAGCAGTCGATGACGGTTGTTAGGGTTCTTCAACTCCATCAGGAATAATTGGCGCCTGAGATGAAGAGAAACAATTATTAGACATGACTTACTCACTTATTGGTTGTACAGTGAGCAACGAAAGTTGTGCCAGCGACTTGTTGTTCAAGGTACAACCCATGTGTAACAAAAAAAGTGATGTGGACTTGATGAAGTTTGTGCGTGTTCAGGAAAAAGCACTGGATAGGCATAAGGAATTAATTATTAAAATTTGTAGTTGCTTCATGCCTCTAGAAGCATGAAACGATGTTTCTTCACTTCAGTGAACTTCATGCATCCAACCAATGAGTTCACTAAACAGAACATCGTCGGTACAAGTCAGTTTTAAGGGTGATGCCCCTTTCAAGATGTACTGTACATTTGTAGACACACACCTAATGTCCAGATCCGAGGAGTCTTTGTTATTGCCTGTGTTGACTCCAGGTACAGGCATGGGGTTACGCTTCTTGCCTCGGTTTACCCTCAGCTCATGCAGGGCATCAGTTATCTTGGGAAACTTGCATCTAGGGTAGGAGAGGAGCAATGATGGGCAGCATTCTTATTAATTGGGCCAACATAGGTTACTGACCACAAATAAAGCCAGTCTCACCTTGACAACAGGGCTGGGAAGTTGTACTCACTAATCCAGGTGGGGTTAATGGTATAGCTCTGGGCGCCACCAGCGACTCTAGGTGGCCTGTCTAACAGTGAGATCAGAGAATGTCCGGAAACCATTGCGGACTCTATTCGTGCCTTGGCCGCCAGCACTGCGCTCATGTCTGGGCTGGGCACAGGCTGGGGATTGGCTGCGGCTGCTGCCAGCAGTGCAGGAGGTGGTACAGGCTTTGGAGCAGTGCCACTGCTCCCACCAGCATCCACCTTTTCAGCTGAGCAACTCCGGCTTCTGCTGTCATTGCTTCTATCCCTTGATCTATCATGGCTTCGGCTTCTCTGGCTTCGGCTTCTCTGGCTTCGGCTTCTCTGGCTGCGGCTTCGGCTTCTCTGGCTTCGGCTTCGGCTTCGGCTTCGGCTTCTCTGGCTTCGGCTTCGGCTTCTCTGGCTTCGGCTTCGGCTTCTCTGGCTTCGGCTTCGGCTTCTCTGGCTTTGGCTTCTCCGACGTCGATGGTGCCGACTTTGACAATGAGAGGAAGAGGAGGAATATGACGAGGAAGAGTATGAGGAGTGACGGCTACGAGATCTGTAAGAGTAATTATAATAGTTGAGCAACAATTTGTCTACTTTCAATGCTTGGCAATCTTCATCTATATAAGAGACGTCACCTTGATTGACTTCTTGATGAGGCAGATCTTGAGCTTGATCTGGACCTTGAGTGCTTCTCTTCTTCATCATCCTTCCTGAGATCTTCTCGAAGTTTCTCAAGCTTCTTTCTTTTTGCTTCTGCTTCTCTTTCTTCATCACTCTCTGGATCTTCAAAAACAATGGTGGCTTCTTCAGCATTGTCACCATTGGTGGTGTCAGCAACTTCTTTCTTTTTCTTCTTAGCCTTGAGGCCTTTCTTCTTCCTGAGCTTATCCTTTTTCTTGCCATCAGCTTTGATATGCATCTTGAACCCAGTGACGGCTGCCGTGGACTCTGCAGTATTGTTGGGTGCTTGTTGCTGACGGATATTTGGCAGTGCTCCCTTGCTGCTGCTAGTATCAGGACGAGGTGGTGGTGGTGGTGGCGGTGGCGATGGTGGCGGCGGTGGCTGAGGGACATAAGAAGCAGCAGGTGGAGGTTGAGGATCTGTCGCAGTTTGTGGGGTCATGATGCTGGCCTGAGGAGGCTGCACTGGCTTTGGCGCTGACTCACACATCTCCTGGCGCTCAAGATTCTTCCACTCTGGAGGCTCCAACCACTGGCTGACTTGTGTCTTCAGGTGGAAGTAGTAGGGCCTTCCTCTTGATGATAGCATGAGTGCCCAGTCACCCAGCAACTTTTGAGCTGGCTTGCCGTTGATGATCACTTTGCGCCGTACGGCTGGGACAGGAGCAGGCTGCGATACAGGCTGCATGACTGACTGCGTCAGTGGCTGATCCCCAGACACTGCCATGGCCTGCCCCACATTCTGCGTCGATAACTGCGCCGCCACAGGCTGCTCCACAGATTGTGCTGCTGACTGTGTTGGCGCCTGATTTCTGACTCCTAGTGTGCCGGCCTCCCTCAACCGCTTGACCTCGCGCAACTTCTGTCTAAACGTCTCTTCTTGCTCTGCCCTCGGTGGCGAGGGACGCCGCACCGCCGCCTTGTTGGGCGCGGCCGCCACCGTCGCAGCCACCTGCGAGTGGTGGTGCGACCGGTCCAGGGCCTGCCTCCCTTTGGCCATCTCGACCAAAAGGGGTGTTAGAAGCCTCGGACTCTCAAGTGGTCTTCTTGACGACTTGTTTGGAGTTTTCTTTCTCTTCTCCACTGCTGTTGCTCTGTGGAGAAGAGACAGGTAAAAGTTACCATTTATGATTCACTACATAAATCAGCCTTAGCTTCTCGTAAGCCCCTGCTACGGACTTTTCCTTAAAAAAAGCGCCAATGAGTTCTGCAGCAGTCAAACAATTTTGTTTCTTCTGGTGTTTTTTTAGTTTTTGGTATTAATCTAGCGTCTTTCCAGATCATGATTTCCTCCAGCAGAACTATGTTCTGTGGCAGCGCTAAACGCTGCACTGTGTTTATCCATCAAATGTCAACAACATTTTAACGTGTGACCGTGCGCCATCCGCCAGCAACTGCGTGCTGCGACCCTGCGTCGAAGCCGTGGAAGCCGTTGGAGCCGTCGGAGCAGGACTCGTTTCTCACTCCCGCCGCTCTTCCTTCGCTGGTCCTGGTAGGACCTACAACCCGTCCGTCGCCATGTCCGAGAATGAGAGCGAGTCGCAGCCGCCACCAGACGCGCCACCCTTCCTGCCTGGGAGCAACCATCACACGGCCGAAGCTTTCCGCTCCGCTACGCTGCAGATCGTGGCATCCGCCATTGCTTCATCTAATGGACTTCCAAGTGTTAAGAAGGGAGATTGGGACTTCTACGCCTCGTACCCGGCGTTTCGCAGCGTCATGGCGGCAGAGAGAACCAATCTGACTTCCATGATAAATAGCCTTCTCAGGTGGCATGGTATTAAAGGGCGCTGTCCCTCGACCGATGACCCTCAAGGACTTTTGGAGCTCCTAGCCGATACCAACGACCAGCTGTTGGAGAGGGCCAACACTAGCTTGGACGAGGCGGCTGGCCTGAAGAAGAAAGACCCAGTGCTTCTAGAGATCTCTTCGCCGATGCAACAAGAATTATCGGGCAGCTGGAACAGACGTGTGTCTCAGACCGGCGAGAGCAAAGTGAAGAAGCTTGTGACCGCTAGAAACATCCAACGGCCGCAGGTCTCTTTCAAGGAGCGCATTGACAATTCGGACAAGCCCTTTGTGCCTTCTCTCTTGGAGAAGCCAAATGCGAAGAAGCCGCTGTCGATCTTGGTTGAGTATGATCAGGATGGAAGGGAAAGTTACTCTCATCCATATCAGTACGAGCTGGACTTGTTCAAGCCGTCTGAACTTCATCTGGAGAGAGAAACAGATGCCGAGGCCATGCCTTCCTCTGTGGAAGAGACAGACTGCGTGTTGGTGGAGCGTCCTGAACAGTTGCGCGTGATTGTGGACACATTGAAGAATGAGAAGGTCATTGCCGTAGACTTGGAGCATCACTGGTATCGCTCGTACCAAGGTATCACCTCCCTAATGCAAATATCGACTTGGGACCGTGATTTCGTGATCGACCCCTATCCTCTGTGGCGCGATCTGTTCCTCTTGAACGAGATATTCACCGATCCTTCGATCGTAAAGGTATTTCACGGAGCCGACCAAGACATAATGTGGCTACAAAGAGACTTTTCTGTCTACGTAGTCAATCTCTTCGATACGCATTTGGCGGCGAAGACTCTGGAGTTTCCAGTGGGCACGCGCAAGTACGAATACCTGTTGCGCCATTACTGCGACGTGACGACAGACAAGACCTTCCAGTTAGCGGACTGGCGCATCAGGCCACTACCTGAGGCAATGTTGCGGTATGCTCGCACAGACACCCGTTTCCTCATCCGCATCTACCGCCGGATGAAAAACGAACTGTTAGACAAAGGCAACGAGTTCAAGAATCTGCTCATTTCAACCTTCGATGCGGGTGCCGCTTTGTGCCGAAAGCGCTACGAGAAGCCTTTGCTGCGAACCGACGCTCACGTGCGTCTGGCAGAGAAAAGTCGGGTGAGCCTGGATTCGCGTCAGATGTTTGCCCTAAAGGAGATGTTCGTCTGGCGTAACTCGATCGCTCGCCAGGAGGACGAGAATGAGCAATTTGTCCTGCCAAACCACATGCTGCTGAAAATCTGCACAGAGCTCCCGAGAGAGATGCAAGGAATCTTAGCCTGTTGCAGTCCAGTTCCACCCCTCGTGAAACAGAACTTGCAGGCTTTACATTCCATCCTGTTAAAAGCAAGGGAACGGCCGCTCACTGTGATCAAGCACGACTACGAGAAGCCCGCGGGTACGCCCAAGAGAGTTTGTAACGAAAGCTATGTCAATGATCCACTGCGCTCTCCGCTAGACCTGAGTCGTATTCTGGACCTGCAATGTCCAGCCATCCTGGAGGACACATCGTCTCCGAGGAAGCACAGTGATGCAATCAAGGCTACAAAGCTGAAAAACGTGTCGGCAATATCCTTGTTTCAGGGTCAAGTCCGATCAGAGCAGAAGTTGTCGGATGAGAAGCAGCCGGCACGGGCGACAGTCTGCCAGTTCCTGAGCCCTTACTTGAGGTACAAGATGCTTAAGCCGTACTTAAAGTTCATGGATCTCCAGAACAAGGACGAGGCAGAGAGGTCGCAGCAGGAACAAAGTCACTTGGACCAGGTGCGCTCCATCAAAGAACATTTCGATGCGCTGACTGCGATGACTCCTGCCGATCTGACGGAAGAACGAAAGCAAGATGACGAGGAAGATGAGGAAGTTGATGTGCCGGAGGAAGCCCCTATTGAAGAGGACCCCATTGCCGATCCTGGCGCAATTGCGCCTCTGCGGGGAAAGAAGGCCGACAAGAACTTTCAGAAGAAAAGAAAGAAGCACCTGCAGAAACAAGGACAGAAGAACAAAAGGCCACGACGAGAAGCGTCAGAGGGAAATGCTCAGACAGTAGTGAATTATGAGAGCACGGACTTCAACCAATTTACCAAGAAGACTAGCAACAGTGGCGCAAACTCGGGGATCTATGATCCGTGGCAAGGTTACACCAACAAACATAAGAAGGGTGGAGGCAAGCAAAAGCAGAGATACAAGAGCAAGGGCTCCAAGAGCATGTCGTACAAATAAACCAACGAGTGCCTCTTAATGATATACCTACATCAGTGTACTATCACAGCTTCTATCTTTCCAGGGCATGCCTTATCTGTACTTCGGCAAGACTTCCCTCTACAAAGGGCGGCCGCTGTTCAAGTTGCTCTGTCGGCTCAAGGACTTTGGCCGTGGACGAATCGTGTACCGCACCATCGACCAGTATGACCACCCCGGCGAAGTCAGCTTTTACCGAATCCTGCTGGCTCAACCCCAGATGGACTCCGATACTTTGCACGGACGAGTGGTGGCCGAAAGAGTCTACAAGGGTAGGAGGATGAAAGAGCCGGAGGTCCTATCTGCAGTGGCACATAAGCCAGACTTCAGACTTGTACCAAAAGACGAGGAGGACTCGTTCTGTCAATGGGACAAGATCCTCGATTACGAGGTAATTCGTGTGCAGCACTTGAAATGGTTACTGTACTGGGCGACCGATAACAAGTGCACTCAAAGATGCGTCTGTCCTCTTCTAGCCTAAGCGGGACGCTCCCCACAAGTCAAAATACATGGATATGCCTCCTCTCCTGAAAGAAGTGATGCGTCAGAATCGACTTAACCGAGGCCAGAGTGTCTCCGACGAGACCGTCTTCAACTTGCCCGCCCACAAGATCTACAGGGGTGACGTCAATCTCGCTGATGATGTTCTTTCGCACAACATGGAGCAGTACTTGACGGACGAATACAGCACTCACAATGACTTCGATCTGTCAAAAATCCCTAAGGAGTGGGGCTTAGAGAGATACAACGCCGCCGTAGGCAGAAAGAAGTGGTACGGCTTCAAGGAGAGGACAAAGGAGTGGACAAAGCAGCAAGTCCTTGAGGAAGAAGCAGCCGAGACAGAAAGGAAGTGGAGTGAACGATAGCGATTCGTGACATTCTTATGAACAAAAGCTAAATAATACTGAAGTCCATTAAACAGAGTACAATATGGTACCGATATTTAGTGTACATTCGATCCGTAAATTTCAGCTATGCCGTAACGGCGGCCAGATACTGTACGGGCTTCAAGCAATGTATGTAGGCAAGTTGCAGACGGAAGATATTCTTGGTAACAGAGTGGAAGAGCAGTGACTCCATTACTGAGCCTTTTTATGATATGCTGACAAGTCCCCGACCATGTAAGGTGGGGAGATAGATCTGAGTCACTGCCACGCAGCAGAAAAGGATCATTGTATCACTATGAGGGGGCCCCGTCGTCCACTACACTGGTAGACTTCCGGAATATGGCCATGATGGTGTTTTGGTGACTGCGTAGACAGATGGCAGCCACGAGGAAGCTGGCGGTCGCCAAGGCTCGGGAGGAGGAACAGAGGAACGGGCGCGTCAGACTCATGACCACGCCTACCACAAAGAGCATCACGTGCACGAAGGTGATTACAGCCGTCAATAATTTCATCATGACCGCTCTGGCGTCCGTGTTATCCAGTCCCTCGATGTTCAGGTACTGCTGCTGGGCCTGAGCGTGCTCCATGCTGGTCACCTTGGTTTCTAGATTCTGAAGGTGTTCCTTGATATCAAGCATGCGCTCCTCGCTTTGGTACTGTACTTTTTCTTCCATGTCACTAACCCCTGTCTTTATGTTCTCCATTTCATTCTGGTGCAGTTCGATTAGGTCATTCAACTGCTCTTGCAGTCCTTCACAGCGGTCCCGCTCCTCACGAAGTTGCTCACTCAAACCATCTATCTCCGCTTTGAATATCTGCTGCTGCTCTTTCATTTCTTCTCTCAGGTGCTCAACCACTTCTTTGTGCAACTGTAACTCCTGCATCAGCGTTTTCCACTCTTCTGAGTGTGAGTTCTGGCGAATGGGATCCTCGGGCGGCACCAGCTCCCTCACAGGTGACGCCTCGATACTGATGGACTTCTGCCGCGATGGCGGCTGCTCAATCTGCTCCTCTGAATTGGTGGCAAGACTCTCGCTGCGATCAGACCTGCGTCCGTCTTCGGAAATGCAACTGCGCTTATTCTGAGACCCGAAAGAGTTCCGCTTGACACCGCCCCCTCCGCTGCTGCCAGCGCCGGACAGCCCCGAGTTGTCCCTCGGCAGAGATGCGCTTCCATGGTGACTGCGATTGTCATTCTTACTCTCGTCGCCATTGTTAAACGAGTTGAGGTTGTCGACGGATCCGAACTTGTGCCGGAGGCGATGGGCAAATTCCTTTTGTTTTGAAATAACTGTGCTGGACATGCCGGTGATGCCGTCGCGAATGTTGCCGCCAACATGTTTGAGGCCCTGGCCGAGCTTGTGCGTCTGCTTAGGTCTAATTCCGTGCTCTGACAAGTCATGAATCTTCTTATGGTACTCCTCCAGCTTCTTTCCGTAGTGTGCGATAGTTTGCGCAGACTTTTGATTTTTCTTCTCAAAGACTTGCTTAATCCGGGCTTGCTGGACCTTATCGGCGTTGGAAGACAGCTTCAAATACTCGTCGACGTTCTCGTCTCGACTGGCCTGCTCCTCTTTGATCAGTTCCTTCGTCCTCCTAATTTTGGTCTGCATGTGCTCCACCGCCTTCTGGGTCATGGCCGGGTCCGGGGCATGGGCGCCGCCCAGCAGTACTGACAGGTCCAAATCTGGGTCATCGTAGAAAATACTATTGCCCAGTCCGGAGGAACTGTCGTTTCCCAGGGGGTCGGAATTCTCGCCATCTGTGCAAGCAAAAGACAAGGGGGCGGCTGCCGGGGGGCCCTCGGCGTCGGCGCCGCCGTGATCGCTCTTGATGCTGCCACTGCCCTTGAACCCACGGACGGAGCCCGCCGCTGAGGCCGAGCCCCCGGGCGACTTCCCTCGAGCTTTCATCTCGAGACAGTACCCAAACACCGAATCACCAACACAGACTCACACGGAGCCCTGGGGAAGGGGGGGAGGGAAGGGAAGGGACAGACAGAACAGCTGCTTCAAGCCGACGTTCAGAGTTGCGCAGTTCTCAACTGCTCACAGGAATTCGGGCACTTAATCAGTGACTCATTTGCAGTTCCTTTCTTGTCTGAAAGAACTTTCAAGTGATCTGGTCTCTCCTCATTTTTCTCTTTCCTCCTTCTTCGTCCCGAGGAAGACCCTGGATTGGCTACGCTGGCCACGCGTTGGCCACGGTCACTCCAGACTCACCAAACACACTACAGCTCAAGTCAACACAGGGTTGCCAGAGCTGGGCTGGTATTTGCTGCCAGAAGAAGAGAAGGGTTAAACCCAAACTGAGCTTTACTTTGCATTCGTTTGTCACAAGCACCTTATGCACAGCAAGGACAGAAGCTAACTCATCAGGTCTTGAAGGTACGTTCTTGTCTGTCTCAGTGAGGAAAAATTTGGCCGAGTTTCGTCTCAGTCCAGTTCTAGTCATAAGACACGAAGAGGCAAATAAAGGAGCTACAGTAGACCCCGGATGAGTGAATCACTTTGTGAGATAGGAATTCGATTCAGTTAAATGGATGAGTCAGTTGACCGAAGCGAGTGAAATGATGTCAAAGATGAGTTTCTCAATACGATAGCAGCTTGAAGTATGTCCATAAGTTGAGTGCTGACTTCGTAGACATGATGCTGCGAGCCAACAGCAGGTGACCTTGCTGCATCACAAGCTAAATTCACATTTCAGCAAAGCGGACAACACTTAGCGAGAATGGATGCCTCTGGAGCTGACATCGGGCCGGGTTTCTTTTGGATGTGGGCTGGGCTCCAGCAGGCTTTTTTGTTCTGAATCCGCCAGGGTCCATAGACACACAGGCTTGGTCCATAGGCAGACTGTGGTCCACGGATTTTTTAATATAGGGAAGCACCCCTTTAGATCGTAGATTATTGCTCCGGCGTGAGCATGAACAAGATTATTGAGCCAGGGATGAAATGAAACAAGCACAGAGCTGGAGCAATCTGGAACACTAGGGGTCGTCTTTAAAGGTCCAGTCGCATGTGTGCATTGAGGGAAGTAAGAAATCGTGCAATTCTACCTGACAGGCTTGTCCTTTTCTCACCCATGAATGACATACCCAGCAGAGTCTGTAGGCTATTGGCCTGAACCAAAACTATCCGGTCATGGACCGGGTTCCTTAGTCGGCCCGTCTTGCCCGCGTGCTTTGGCGGGCCTGCTTGATCCCAGTGTCAGCCCGAAATGCTACTGAAAACCTGTTTTCATTCAGTTGTCAAACAATTTGCCAGAAAAAGTTGACCCAACAATTTCAACGAAAATGCAACATACACACACAGACACACTTACCCCCCCCCCACACACACGCACACACAACACCTTGGTTTGGCTCCTGGGATTTTTAATCAGCTAATCATCCGTTGTTTCAGTTATCCAGTGCTTCATTTAACCGGAGGCGGCTGTAATCCCTAAGGTCATAAAAACATAGTCCTTAGAAACACACTTTGTATTTATATTGCTTTTGTGGCGGCTGCTGATCCGGCCAAGTCAATTTTACAGCCTTACAACTTTTGTTCCTTCAGCCAAGACCTCAAACGCGCCGCCATTTTTCCAAAATTTGTCCACGAATGGATCAAACACCCAACTTTGAGTCCAATGGAGTCGGGAACAATCGACCCGAGTGGCTAAAGAGCCGAACTCAAACTTACGGCTTGAGGGGGTGGAAATTTGGGTCTGGGGTGCCCAAATGTGTCCATGGCGACCAATGAATCTTACAAATTCTGCTACTGAGCCTCAGTCTTGCGCTTGTCTTGTGGTACGGATTTTAAGCAGCAATTGATTTCTCCATCCCTGACTGACAGACACGTCAATCGGTGGTGGTTTTTTTTGCAAGCTTTGCAGTCTGGGAAACGATTGTCGTCTATGGCTTTTTAACTACTTTTTAAAAGTGCAACTCCGCACTTCATCATGCGAGATCGGACATGCACGAGGGAGCAGGAATGGGTGGAAAACACGTTATGTCAGTTTTTCTGCTCATGACCAAGTCGAGTTTAGTGTGCTTCTTGAAGTGACTTCTCCTCATGCTCTTGTACATGACGACAAGTTGTGACAAGCTCTCAACATGTTCGGGAGTTCGTGCTTGGTGCGGATCTTGAACATATTACCATCTGCAAGTGCCAGTCAGCCCACAAGTAGCTGTCGTCTCTCATCAATTGACTCCTCATGCAGCCTTTACATTGATGACACGATCCGTGAAAACCAAGCAAGACAAGCTAGAAAGGAGTTACAAGCAAAATTCGCCACAAACATTTCACTAGCAATGCCTCTCAAGATCATAGCAAATTAATTATAACTGAGAGATCGAGAAGGTACAGTTCTGGTGAAAAGTCCTGCCTTGTAGTCGCTGCTAGGCTGATCATGCTGGCTCCCAAGGTTGGTAGACTGGTATGAAACTTGGCAATACAATTGTCCATACCGTGACTCTCATTCTCTTGACACTGAGGGCTTAGACAGCTCGAATCTTTATAGTCCTTAACGGTTTACGCAATGTGACACGGTCAATAATGTTGTCTAGGGCTGAACGCTGTGACGTAGAGTTAAGCTGAGTTCTGTACGACTGGCTTAGAACAGCAACACAATGCTTTTGAAGTCAGTGCTCTTTGTAATATGCATGACTGACCGGTGAGACGCGGAGAGAAAGCCACCAAAATAGAAATGCTGAAAGTTTTCCATAAGTCCATAAGTGATCAAAGGTTAATCAGGCATATGGTTTTAACCCTATTTATGCTCATACAGAGTCGAAGAGTCCAATACGGCGTAAGCACGGCGGAATTCAATTTAGTGCCAAAAGTAAACCTAATCTGTTTATGTAACGAAACCTAGACTAAACCTAACCTAACATACACATGATGGGATTTCCCGTGGCTTCTTTCTGTGGCAATCGATTCCAAATGCATGCATGCCTCAAACACAGTGTACTCCGATAAGCCGAAATTTCTTGTGTTATCAATTTTTCAGGTTCAGGTCATGAAGTAGTAAACTTAGCCTTAAAGGCTTGAACTAACTTTTGCCAACTTTGCCAGGACACTTGGACTTTTTTAAAGAGCTGGGATATTTCACAGAACAGAGATTTGGCCAACATTGAAACGTGCTCCTCCATTAACAATTCAAACAAAACACCTTACATTACCCGCACGTAAAGTCACTTTTTACGTATGGGTCCTTGCAATGAAAGTTTTACAGGGCTACGTGGGTAAATTGAGACCGACAGACATAGAGACTTTTGTGTTAAGTAGAAGTAGGTTGCAAGGACTTTTAAGTCGAGCTGTACCGAAAGGTCAAAGGTTGAAATATTCACTTCTTCAACATGTGGACGGAGATGACTGGCACCTGTATCATCGGCGGTCTGTCCGATGGACACACTAACGTTGAATTTTCCGGGTTAGCCCTGTATGCATTACTCTACTTCATTCAAGCCCCCAAAAATGATGCCACGGAGTTACTGCATTCTTTTTTCTACATATACTTTAAGCTTTTAAAGGGCGACTTCTGTAATCCGATTTCTGTCTAAGAACCGTGCGCTTCGGCTCAAGCGAGGACAGTGAGTATATCAATGAAACGAATTCTGGACCCGAATGCAATGAACGAAAATTCATTTCTCTTTGTAAGGTGGACACAACGCAGGCAAAAAACCCAGGAAGATTAGTACGAAGTACATGGAACAATAGTTCTCAACACTGTCGGAGCGGCAACGAAAAGAGACGAAAACAGACTACTTCATATTACACTTGATATTACACTAAAGCTATATTAACCAAATGCACATCTAAAAATGGAGGCAAAATATTCTTCCTGATGGTGCAGCATTTCCAGTCGAGATGCTACAGAACTACATGCTACTTTCCTCTGATCTTACTGAATAAACGTTCGTGACTTTTTATTTTTTTTTCACTCGAGCGGATTCTACTTAGTTGCAGCTCTTGTCACCCTGCCCCTAGTCTTCTTGGCGGGTGGTGACTGAACAGGTGAGTTTATTACCTTTACCTTTGAAACCTTGGCTGCTTTCGACTTTACAGCATTGCGAGTAGTCTTCTTCACGGGAGATTCCTTTGCAGAACTTTCAGCCACCTTTGTGGCTTTCTTGTTACCAGGTGATGAAACCTTCTTGGTATTTCTCGTTCCCCTTTTCTTAGGAGTGGCTGACTTCTTGTCAGGAGTTACGACCACTTTATTGGCAGCTTTTCCTTGTGCCTTACTCTTGGTATTCCTGGTAGCCCTCTTCTTGGGAGGAGAGTCATCATTTACAACCACTTGAGCAGAAGCCTTTCCTTTGGCCTTCTTTGCAGGTGAGGCAGCCTCAAGGGTATTCCTTGTCCTCTTTTTGGCAGAGGAAGACTTTTCTTCAGGGGTCACAACAACTTCAGCAGCACCCTTTCCTCTTGCCTTTCTTGCTGGTGATTTAGTCGCCTTCTGGGCATTCCTTGTGGTCCTCTTCTTAGGAGACGGAGACTCTTCCTCAGACACTTTAGTAGTGGACTTTCCCTTAGCCTTCTTAACAGTTGATTTGGTCTCCTTCT